>ERZ827490.12-NODE-12-length-284920-cov-55.963169_pt1 | contig 284920 bp, 258 predicted proteins | sample MGYA00519770_ERZ827490 | MGnify/ENA primary metagenome ERZ827490 (study PRJEB31778, sample SAMEA3449324) | human gut metagenome | biome: human gut; feature: human-associated habitat; material: faeces | place: United Kingdom | collected 2010/2012 ... | reverse complement strand
CCTTCTGCGCCGCCAGGATTTTGTCTTTGAAGCTCAGCTCCCATGTCTCGCCGTTTTTGAAATCGGGTGTAGTTCCGATATATTGGGTTGTTGTCGGCAGAGTAACCGTGATATCGCCGCTCTCGGCAAAGCTCAGGCGCATCCAGCACTCGAAGTTGCTTGTCGGATATGTCAGTGTTAGGGTTGTGACATCCGTAAGCCGGTACTCGGTGTTATCGGCAAGGGCTATGTTTGAGCCTGTGGTGACTTGCGCAGATACTGCTTCCGGCGTATAGCCGAGTGCAGTTATAACATTGGCTTTTGTCACGTTTGCGTCAGAGCCTGGGTCTCCCTTGTCGCCTTTTTCGCCGCGCGACGGTTTGCCTGTATCGGTAGTGTCTAAGTACCAGTTGCCGTTTGCGCCAATAGTCGGCGTTATACCGTTTGCGCCGTCTTTGCCGTTTGCGCCGTCCGCACCTTTATCACCTTTGAGCCCGACATCAGAGCCGTTATATTGGAGCTTGCCGTTTGAAGCAGAGAGCTTGTCGAGTGTGCCTTTGTTGGCGTGCGAATGCCGTGCGGCGGTGTTAAGAGCTATTTCGGCGGCAAGGCTGTGACTCAACCGCTCTGTGCCGTCGGGGATTGACACCTTTGCAGAGCCGGTTATCATCGGTGCATAGCCGACTATCTCGCCGTCCGCAAATGCGACAAGCTGTGCCGCCATGTTGCCGGGCTCGGGCACAACATCGCTCGTTATTTTGACCGTCACATAGCCGTCCGTAGGGGTCAACAGCTCGGTTTGCAAATGCTCCCCGACCGTCGACTCAAAGTAGACACGATAGCTGTCTGCGCCCTCAAGCTCTGCCGGGATAGGCAGAGCGAGCAAGGTAAAGTTATTTTCGGCGCGGTAGCCTACGTCGTAGCCACGCGGGCGGGCATAGTCAACCGTTATTGTTCTTGTCTGCATCTTTTTCCGCCTCCCCGTTCTCGCCCTCTGTGGGCGTTTTTTCGAGCTCTGAGAGCATATCGGACAACAGTTCGATTTTGCCAAGCTGTTTAATAAGCTCCGCCCTGACATATTCAAGACGGCTTGTCAGCTGTTTTGTTTCCTGCTCGAGCTGTCGTGCGGTCTCTCGAGTTGTGCCGAGCCGTTTTTCAAGTTGAGCTTTAGTCATATAAACCTCCTTATTATACAAAAGCGAGTTTTTTCGAACCGGTTGTATTTGACCAAAATGTTATGCCGCTCTGAGTAAATGTCAGTCTGTACACGTTGCCGCTCGGGTCTTTTAATCTGACTTCCGCCCGGTCGCTCTGCGCCGCGAAAACATCAGCACGAACATAATCGTTTCTCTGCGTTGTGTTGTCTCTCACACGCACGGAAAAGGCAGGAACTCCTGCCACTAACGACGCGCCGAAGTCTGTAGTAAATTTGACCAGCTGCGCATTAAATCCTGTAGCCCGATATGCGAGATATTCTCCTGTGTCGGTCGGATATCCCATTTCATTGACAGACAGCAATCGGCGAATATATGTCGCATCATACTCTACGCGCATGTAATCATAAGTCCATGCCTTTTCCATCTCAGAATACGGCTTTGCAGTGGTGTCAAAGTCGCGACCATTATTAAGCGATTTTCCGAACCTAAAACCTCCGTTTGAATGACCGCCAAGCGAATAATCGGCTGATGCAAAAGTAGCGTACAAAAGGACATCATCAACGGATTTATATATCAATGTATTTCCGACGCCCATGTACTTTTTTTCAGCGTCCGAATTGCTGCCCGCGCCCTGATAAAGTTCGATAGAACCTGACGATAAATCAACTCGATATCCGTCAGAACTTTTAACAGACAACATTCCGCCGTCAAGGTTTATATCGCCGCCGGTGATGTTGATGTCAGAGGCTTCGATGTGTCCGGTGTCCAAGTTAAAAGAAAACTTCCCGGTCGGCGACGAAAGGATATCCGTCGTGATATAACTCGCGGAAATCTTGTTTGCGGCAATGCTTCGGATAACCGCGTCACCGTCTTTTGATACACCGTACTCCCAGTTCGGGGATCCGTTGTTCCAACCGTTATTAGTCCAGGCATAACCACCGGCGTTGCGGCAGTAGATAGTGTTGCTCCCCTCGAGCGTAGGCTTGTCGTGGTAATAAGTAATTACCGCGCCGCTGCTGTCTGCTTTCCGTGTGACATATAAGCCCATACTATTCGCGATGGTCTCATTCAGTGCGAGTGTCGCCTGTTCGTAGTCGTTGATTTGCGCCGCCTGTTGAGCGCGGGTCTGCTCGAGTACCGCCTGCTGCTTCGGTGTAAACGCGCCCATTGTGGCATATCCCGACTGCGTTGCCGTTTCGCCCTTGCCCTCGAGCTTCGTACAGCGGTTTTGTGACTGCCACTTGACATTTGTCAACACGACTTTCTTCGTCCCCTGAGCCGTCTCAAAGTTCATCACATCGAGCGGTCTGAGGTGCGGGAAAGAGTGTGTAGTGCAGGACATAGGCGTGTATGTAAGACTGCATCGCGCGGTTTTGAGTTCCGTCACCAGTGTGCTGAGATTCATATCGCTCTGCACAAGAAGATTGCCCTCGATGTTAAAGGCATAGTCCTTTGTGCCCGCGAGGTATTCGGTCTTGTTCTCATCGTTTCCGACGATGCGCACGCCGGAAAACACGATGTTATTTTCGGCAAAGTCTGTATTGCCGGAAGTAAAGCGATCTGAAGCTTTTATAACCGTGTGCTTGGCATTTGTCGCATACCACCCGCCTGTCAGCTTGCCGTCATAGTCGATATACAAGCTCACGCCCATAAGCTCCGCAGCCCAGACAAGCACCTGACGATAGGTCAGGTTGTCCGCCTTCGGGCGTTTAGGTATCGACACACCCCGATGCAGCGTGTTCGTTGGGAGCTTCTGCGACACCCCGCACTTTGTGCAGGCATCGGCGACTATCTGATACAGTGTTGCAGGATAGGCAAGCTCAGTATCATAGGCTCGGTTAAACTTCGCCATGCGGTCATAAGCCGTTATTTTGATGCTTCGGAGCTTGCGCGGAGGGCTGTCCACCGTGTAATAGCCGATAGGCACGGTCTCCGTTGTCGAGCCCGTCGGAAAGCTTGTAGTGACATACAGCTGCGCGCCTTCGAACACCTTGTCGTCAAACGCGCCGTCGGTATTCTCAAGAGTAAAACTCAGCTCTGACATACACGCCGAGCCCAAATCAAGCTTGCTGCCCGTGACACTTGACCAGTCCACCGTTACCGCACCGATGATGTCCTTGTCGGTGATATTAAATGCCGTGCCCTTGGTAGGCGTACAGAGGATATTGACGGACTGCACCACATCCTCTCGCAGAGCAGCAAGCCCGGCAGAAGTTATTGGATACATAACATCACCCCTTTCGCGCCACGATTTTAAAGGTCACATTGTCAACAACATTCAGACTGCTGTTGTACAGCGGCGCACTTCTGTTGCCGACATAAAACTCTTTTGTCACATATCCGCCTTCGAGCATATTTAAGTACTTGACCGTTATATACTCCGGGTTGAACATTTTCAGGATCTTGCTCGCGTTCGCTATGGACAGCCCGGAAAATTTAAGCGTTACCGCATCGGTCTGCCCTATACGTTTTTTATGCATGACGACATCTTCGGTACGCCCTGCATCGCTGGCCGAAGCGTCCTCAAGCTCCCATTTATATCCGTCCTCCGAGTCAGGATATATCGGCATAGTTACGCCGTCCACGGTAGCTATCGGATTGTCACCGGGATTAAAAGCGGTTGCCACTGCTGTTCACCTTCTTTCTTGACATAAAAAATGAAATATGATAGATTAAAAAGAAAAAAAGGAGAAAAATAATATGGATAATGTTCTTTTTGGACTTGGTCTTTTATCTGCGATAGGCGTAATCGCCTTTTTAGTAATTGCAGTTGTGCGGATCTTCAAGAAGAAACCCCGTAAGAATTTTGTCGTTGCAGCTTTGATTTGCTTTGTTGCATCTACCATATTCATGTTTTGCGGAGCGCAAACCAACTACAACAACATGACCCCCGAAGAAAGATCTGAATATGATTCAAAGCTTGCCGCCGAATCACAACTTAAAGAAGAAAAGAAAGCAAGCAAAGATAAAAGCAAGACGAGCGAGCCGCCGATGACAGAAGCCGCTGTGTCGCAAAATATTGGCGACGTCTCAGTCCAAGCACTTAAGCTCTATGCTGACCTCTCGGATGAACAGGCTCAAAAAGTTATAAACGACTTCAAAAAAGTGGGAATTTCCACTCCGATTTACTTTGAATCATTATCATCAAACTCGACAGATAAAAGCTTTAAGTTTTCGAACGATAAGATATCCGGAACGCTTGTCGTTTCCAATGGAAAGACGAGTTACATTTCGAGCGGCGGAGTCGAACTGTTTAACTCCAAAAAAGGCGGAGCCCTCGCAAACATTGAAGATTACTATCTCAGCTCTTACGAGTCAAATTATTACAAGGGCATGGCAGAACAACATGTTAAGCAATACCTCAAGACCCCATCAGCCGCGTCGTTTCCCGACCTCACGGATACAAGCGCATGGATTGTATCGCGCTATAAAGACACCGTTACGGTCAGCGCATGGGTTGACTCACAAAACTCCTATGGTGCACTGTTGCGCAGCGATTTTGTAATTCAAATGTCCTACGCTTCACAGGGAACAAGTCTTACATATGCGGAAATTGAAGATAAAGTTCTCTACGGTTCCTTTGTTTCATATTGAAAGCAGCCCCTTTCAGAGGGGCTGCTTTTTATATGTCGCATGGAATAACTGTTCTTCCGCTCTTTTGATTATATCTCTGAACAGCGGTTACTATAGCCTCTCCTTTTATCGTACCGTCAGGAAGCACGACCTGTATATGCCAGTCGCCGCCATCACTGCCGCGGCTTTCTTCCTTGACGACCTTTCGCAGTAAGCTCTCCGGCGTTTCGATATTCGTGCCGTTTTTCTGGTCGCCGAGCATCGCAATAAACTCTCTGTTCGGCGGAATTACTGCACCAGTTGCAAGCTTTGGAATTTGAGGTATCGATATGTCGCGCAAATCTGCAAATGGCGACAGGCCGAGTATATTTGCATTTCTCAGCTTATCGATCGACTTGTTTATGGCATTAAACGGTATTGCAACAACCTTGTTTATACCCCCGATTATTGCATTAACAACAGCTTTGAATGCTGCAGTTATGCCCTCTTTAATGCCGTCAAAAATTTTTCCGCCTACACTGAAAACATTTTTGACTGCTGTCCACGCTTGTGTAAACTTATCCTTAAACCAAGTTACAACAGGTGAAAAAGCCGTTTTAACACCCTCCCAGGCGTCCTTCGCCTTTGATTTCAAGCTTTCCCACATTCCGCCGAAGAAGTTGGAAACCGGGCCAATTACGGTTTCTTTAAACCATGATCCCGCTATGTCCCAAGCCGCTTTTACAATTTCCCAACAACCCTTTGCTATAACGCCGATATCGTAGAAAACATCGTCGAACGTCTGTTTTACGCTACCAAACAAAGTTCCAAACCATTCAGTAGCGGGAGAAAAGACGTCTTTGATTTTATCCCATGTTTTTGAAAACGTTTCTTTTATCGGTTCGGAAACATTGCTTTTAAACCATTCACCCAAAGACGACCATTTTTCTTTTATCCAGTCATACGCCTTTTTAGCAGCCGCTTTCACTTCGTCCCAATAGACTATCAGTAAAACCACCGCCGCAATTGCCACGGCTACCGCAGCAACCACAGCAACACCTACGGCAGTCGCAGCTCCGGCACTTGCGCCAAGCGCAGTACCTAATGCAGTAAAAACACCTTTGATGCTCGCGCCTATTGTAGACAGCTTGCTCACGAACTTTAAAGACTTAAAAGCGGAAACAATTCCCCCGAGGTCTTTTATCTTTTTGAAAAGCTTGGCGCCTTCAAAAATAAGTAGGAACGAACCTATTGCAGTACCGGCTCCGATAAACGCCGGTTCCCATTTTTCAAGCTCTTCTCTGACCTTCTTGAATTTCTGCTTCAGCTCCTCTGCGCGCTCTGCAAGCTTCGGGTCAATAACATTGTTAGCGTTAGACAGCGGGCTGTTGAAATTGTTCCCCCCGCTTGATACCGTTGTGCTGCTTCCGCCTCCGCTGCCGCTATCAGATCCGGTATCCGGCGTTCCGAGACGATTGATTTCATCGATGCCGAGCAAAGCGTTTTTATAATCCTTCGCCTTTTTCGCCGCACTGCCGAGGTTTGTGGACACTTGCTGTGTGCTATTGGCAAGCTTGGCGGTGTTTGACGATGTCCGGCTCGTTGCACTCGACGTGCCGAACAATATAGCCATAACTTGCCCGGCTTTTTCGGCGAGAGCGGTCAATCTTTCAAGCAACGCCGTGACCTGCGGAATACACTGCTGCAAAGCCGGCGCAAACATCGACCCGAGCGCACTTGACAACATTTTTGTCTGAGCTTTCAAAGCGGCCTGCGCTCCTGCGAGTGTGTTCGCATATTTCGCGGCATCTCCGGTCTGGAATGCCGTCTCCCGCATGATGCCCTGTGTCGTGGCTATGCGCTTTTCTGCGTCGGTCAGCGTTGCTGCAGTCTTGCCTATCGATGCCGCATATTCATCCCATATAATGGACAGGTTTTTTGTAACGCCGGCGTTGTCGACAAGAATGCTGTTTTCGTTTTTGATACCTTCGGCTGCGCTCTTGATGGCTTCGCCCATCGTCATACTGCCCTGACGGTTAAATGCCGCCGAGTCTTTCAGGTTGGTCAGTATGGACTGTGTCTGCTCGTCGGAATACCCTGCCGCCGCGAGTCTCTTATACGCGGTGTAAGCGTCCATCATCGGGATAAGACCGTCTTTGGTATACGATTTAAGCCACGCTTTCGCGGCGTTCAGGTCTTTTCCCTGCGCGGTCAATATGCTCGACAAGCCCATCTGCGCGGCTTTGTTTTCCGCATATGCGTCCGTCAACTTCTTGACCTCGCTTACTACTTCCCGTATGACCGCAACGGCAGCGGTAGTTTTTATGCCTGTAAAAAGCTTTCCGACACCCGCTCCCGTGCGCGTTGCCTGCTGTTCAAGCGACCCCAGCCTCTTGTTCGCCTTATCAATCTTGGCGTTAAAGTCCTTGGTGTTTGCTGTAATCAGCACTTGCAGTTCTTCAACTGTCATTTTTTCTCACCTGCCCTGTGCCTTGCGGCGTTTTTTGATTTGGCATAAGCGGACATCCGAGCTTTGATTACCATCCACCCCGTTTGCTGCATGCCGAAAGCTGACGGGAACGCCTTTTCAAGCGTAGGATATTTTTCCGGGTCGTTAAACGCGAAAGAATTAAGCCGCCCGAGATTCCATATCAGCTGTAACTGCCATTTACGCCGCTCATTTTCCGCCTTTTGCCTTGTGGATATAAGGTCCTCAACCTCTCCGGCCGACATGCTCCAGAATTCGTCCGGGGTTATCCCGACCGCAAAAGCGCGAGGTTTGAGATCCGCGACCCACTCGGTCGCCGAGGAGAAGATTACTCTATCTCCTGCTCCTCCCGCTCCATGTCCGCTATCTGTTCCGGTGTAAAAAAACCGGACACCTTCATAATGCCGAGGAATGTGTCCGCTCTGTCCTCGAGGGTAAAGCCCTCGGCTTCAAGCGCATCGATGAGCTCATATGTCTTGGGGAGCGTCATATTCGCCTGGTATTTCTGCAGCGCGCCCCAGAGGGTCACTGCAAAGACCTTGGTGTATGCCAGCTTGTCAAGAGCTTCAAGCAGGCTGCAGCCTATACGGTCTTCCACTTCGATTTTTGTCGCCGTCGTGAGCTTGAGCTTGTACTCCTTCTCGCCGGCGGTCAATCTATAAAAAGGTGCATTACACGCAGTAAGCATAGTTGTTGTCTCCTTATTTTAAATTTTCGGCGGAGTTTCCCCCGCCGATGTGTTCTTTAGCCGCCGGACGAGGTATATTCCTCTATATCCGACGATGGAGTGATTTTTGCAGTAAAGGTCAGCGCCTCTGCGACGCCCTTTCCGGGCATCGAAAGTGACACTCTGCCTGTCCATGTGAAACCGGAACCGTCCGGGAACAGCAGAATAAAGGTCTTGTCTGCATCCTTAGCTCCCTTGAGGGTCGCCCAGTTCGTGCCGGTCTTCATACCCTCATAGCCGAAAGTAAACGCCATATCCCCGGGGTCGGAAAGCCCGGGCTTATACTTTCTCTGCGTGTCCTTCATCGTGGTCACGTCGATTTTGTCCGATTCGCCGAGCATATCGGGAAAATCAAGCATACCGGGAACTTCAGCTGCCGCTTCTGCGCTCGCGCCCATTTTCAGAATCACGCCTATAGAAGTCTGATAATCTTCCATTTGTACTTACCTCCTTATTAACTGCGGTAAAACCGCTTCGTGTTGTTGTCGTAGACTCCGTTATAAAGCAGGACGGTGCGGTATAACACCGTACCGTCCTCCTGTTCGTCCTCAAGGTGGTTAGGACTGCCGCGAAGCAGACCGAGGCGGAGCATTGCATCGTCGACTTGCCTCTCAACCTCGTTTCTGCCCTCCGGCGTCGCCATCCACACCTGGATCTGCACGGCGATCCGGGAAAAATGATCCGGACGCGAAGAGGATGGCATTTTAACGGAGTTATCCATCTGCTTTATCAAACCGTGCCGTTCAAAACTCTGCGGATATTCCGCAGACCATTTCACGCCCGGTACAGCGAGTGAAAGCACATCATGAGTCACCTGTTCGATATCAACCATTTTTCTGACCGCCTTTACGATTTATTTCCTGCTGTATCGCGCGCTTATAGCACTCGAGTATTGCCTCGCGATTGTTTATAAGCGCAGGATAAAGATACGGCTGCGCCTTTTGTCCGCTTATCATTCGCCAGCCGACAGCAGGGATTTTGCCGCGCCACTTGTCCGCCTTGTAATGGATCCCGCCCGGGAGCTCATAAGGATATGTGCCGTTACCTTTAGGACCCGTACCGAATTCCACATAGGCGGCGTATTCAACATTGGTCAATACGCTGCCGATATGCTTGCTACCCTCGCGCTTGTAGTCGGTATGCAGCGACGCGCGCAAGTTGCCGTTATCTACCGGGCACAGCTCTTTCGCACTGTTGTTGACTATTCGCGCCGCTTCGCGCGTACCGTTTGATATGGCGGTATCAGCGCCGCCGAGCTTTGCGAGCTTTTTTGCCAGCTCACCGAGACCCTTAACCTCAATGCTCATGGCTCACCGCCTTGCAAAGATACAGCGTGTGGCTGTCGTGCGGCTGGATCTCGGTGATTCGGTAATAAGCGCCACCGTATTTCACATAGTCGCCCTTCTCGACAGCGAGCGTATCGGATGTTGAAAAGGTGGCGTCTTTGTTGCACTGCAGCCCCCATTCCTGCGCCTGCATAGCGTCGGTAACGAGTCGGAAGTTGACAGTAAAAGAGCCCGCAGGTGTTTCTGCGGGCTTCACTGTTTCGCTGCCGAGCGTTCCTGTCTGTTTGACGGCTTTATAATGCTCGACTGTTTTGTCCTGAAATACGGCGCGCTGTGCGCGTCTGAAGGCGTCGGGGATCTTCACCAGAAAAGCCTCCTCCACTCGTTGAGCATCACCTTTTCGCTGTCGCTCAGTTCCGCCGTTGTGGCGAGGTCTGAGTCGCTGTGCTTAAAGCTCACGCTCTGGTCGCCGTCCGTTATGCTTGCAACGGTCTGCGCCGCATCGGTAGAGCCCGGCTGCTGCGTGCGGTAACGCTGCGCGGCTATCTCTGCCACAAGCAGATCAAGACCGGGGACAAGCTCACGCCGCTTGGTATATCGCAACACCTTTGACTCGACGCTGTCCAGCAGGTACCGGGCAGCCGGCAGCGACATTTCCTTACCCAACATCACGCGCATCCGGGCTATGAGGTCGGCCTTGTTCTGCTCCGTCATATCAGCCCACCAGCCTTGCGGTCATGTCGCTGTCAAGGGTCTTGACACCGTACAGGATATCAAAGCTGACGCGGTCGGTCTTGTGCTTGATGTCGTAGTCATATACGACTCTGATAGCAAGACCGTTCCTGCTTGACGCAATAGCCGCATTATTCGCGCCCATAGGCAGCTCAAGCTGACGGGTGACGAGCGCAAGGCCGTTGCGGTGGAATGCGAGGGAATGGGTCGTTTTGACGAGATATACCGTAACCGCCGCATCCGAAGCAATGGTGCGATGGATAGGCTGGTCTATCGCGACCTCAGCGACCGCGCCGCTTGCGGCAGTTGCATCGGCGGCAAATCTGTAAAGATAGCCGTCGAGGATAAAGCCGTCGCCCTTTTTAAAGGTGCCGGTCGTCGCAGTGACATCCGAGAGTGCGACCTTGGTCTCGCCGGCGGTGCAGGAGACTTTTGCAGCGGTCGCAGTGCCCGCAGTTGCCGCGAGGGTATCGGGGGCATTCTGCGACATATAGGTGTCAAGACCATAGATAGAGCCGAGCTCTGCTGAGCGCAGGGCGTCGGAGTTGCCTGCATATGCGACCTTTGAGAGGTTTTCCGTGGTCAGATAGCGATACTTGTGCGTCGGGTTGACGAGCAGTCTGCGCTGCTGTATCGGTACGCCCTTGAGGTCAAATGCCTTGGCAATGTTGGCAATGTCCTTGAGGTCGGCCGCGTTCGCGGTGCCGCTCACGGTGTTGCCGGCGTTTGCGATGCCTTCGGCGATAATATCGCTGTCGATAGCCTGGGATATGGCCTGCACCGCAGGAGAGATGATCTGCTCAGAAAATGACTTGATGTCGAGGGTCATTTCCTTGGAAGTGACCGGAACGGTGACATCACGGAAATGGTCAAGGGTCACCTTGACGCTGCCCTCGTTCACGTTCTGGTCTACGGTCTCGCCGACGAAGTTCTTCGCGGAAAACTTCGCGGGCTTGCGGATGGTGATAGTATCACCGACGTGTGCGAACTCCTTGGAATAGTCCTTGTGGACAAGGTCGGCAGCAACGAGATTGTTCTCGAGCACCATAAGAGCCTCGTTCGCGACTATCTGAGGAGTCAGGAATTTGTTTGACATTTGTTAAATCCTCCGTTTTTACTGATTTTTGCGCCAATTCACATAATCGGCATAGTTCTCGGGGGCTTCGCCCGGTTCGGGGTCTCCGCCGCCGTGGTCGGGGTCTCCGCCCCTCTGTCTGGTTTCGACTTTGTCAAAAAGATAGGCGTCGCTTTCCCTGATTGCTTTGAGCTGATCGTCAAAGCCCTCGAGCTTGCCGTCTTTGTCGAGTTTCACACTGCCGGGTGTTATCAAGGCTTTTATAGCTCTTGCGTTCTTGCCTTTGGCGGCTGTAATAGCGGCATCGATAGCGGAGTCAAGTTTCATGGCAGCGATATCGCTGTCATACTTAGCCTTAGCCTGCTTGTTCTCGTTCTGCAGCTGTGTAATTGTAGCCTGCAGTCCGGCGGTATCAACCTTTTTGAGCTCTTCAAGCTGACCGTCCCGCTCTGCTATCTGACCCTCAAGGTTCTTGACCTTGTCGGACTCGGCGCGAAAATCTGTTTTTGAAACAAAGTTCTTGCCGATATAGCTCGCTATCTTCTTGTCGATGTCCTCGGTGTGTGCGTCGCCTAAAATGTCTTTAAGCCAGTCCATGTCTGTCCTTTCCCGCGCTCCCTTTTTACTTGGCCAGTCCCAATATTGCGCGACACCATTTTGCTCCGGGTGGCGGATAAATTTGGATATAAAAACAGCGCTTTGCATTTGACTGCAAAACGCTGTAATTATTATGTTGTGATATGACAAAACCGCCTCGCTTTCGATTGGCGGCTTATTATTTATTATTGATTCTCTTCATCAAGAGTATCTTTTCCGAAAGCTTTTATATAGCTCTCGGTGAGGTCTTTTATGATAATCGGGGCTTCTTCTTCGTCCAGTATTCCGTCGAGGCGACCTTTGAGCAAATCTTCATAGTAGAGATAGAGCTCGTCGCTCATAGCTTCGCTGAGATCGTTGTTGTCCACTTCCCACTTTATCAGCGGAAGCACCGCGTTAAGACGTTCGGCTTCTTCAAGGATATCCTGATTGAACTCCGGAAGATATGAATTTTCAAGCAGGTCTCCGGTTTTTGGCTGTATACCTGTGCGCAAACGGCTTTCAAGAATTTCTGTTGCTCCCTGATAATCAAGGTCGTATTTCATTTTTCCTCATCCTTATCCTTCTTTTCCAAACATCGCCTTCAACCATTTTATTTGAAACAACATTTATTTCAACATCTGGATGAAGATCTTTAAATTGTTGCATTACCCCCTTACAGCTATCACACATTCCGCGTTCGGAAAGCATGCATATCTTTTTAAAGGGGTTTGATTCATACAAATCAGCAAAAAACTCAAAGAGCTTCGCTTCAGTATCATTGTAAGTTTCTTTCCTTATTGTTCCGTCCATTTTGGGAACATCTATATATTTAAAGCGGCGAGTTTCTTTAAGTAAAACTAATTTCCCGGTTCCTTTATATCCTCTGCTATCTTCCTCGTCAGCTATAGCGCTATGCGCATAATACATAGATTCAAAATTATCATCAATATATGCTCCAGCAATATTTCCGCTTTTTTTGTATTTGCTCGTGAATTGGAGTCTTTTTTCATAAATAACCTTTTTATCAAACTGCAAGATTTCATCAGTAGAGAAATTGCCTGAATCTATCTTGTATTGATTCACCAAGCGGTATTGCCTCTTGAGCGTCTTCCACTTCTCAGGATCATTATACTTTATTTTTAAGAATTCATCAAGAGAATCCGGCACGTTTTCTTTTAAGACTGCCGAATACCGTTCGAACTGATCTCTATTGTAGGAGGACACTTGTGTCAAAGTCTTGGGCGGATAATATTTAAGCTTCCCGGTAAGAGGATTTATATTATCCGCAAGCCACTCTTCATATGTCGTTTCTGCCGGAATAAGCACCGTTTTCCCGGTCTCGGGGTCCAATGCCCGGCGTTTGAGTTCGGCTCGGTTTTGTCCCTCTATGACTGCCGTTGTAGTGCAGCGGTCATTCGGATGGAGCGGCGGATAATTTACGCCCTCTTTCGCTTCGGAGACCGGAAAAGTCTTGCCGTCCAAAGCGCCGCAGACATCGCAGGTGCGCCCGTCAAGAGTGGCGAGGAATCTATATTCCGTTATGCCTTCCTCTTCGTATGCCGCTCTTTCAGCAGCGTTGTGCACACGGTTAGTCTCGGTGCGTATCAGCCGCATCGAGTTATACATTCCGGACTGCATAGCTTCGGCGAGCTGGCGCGCCATTACCTGCGGACCCGCTCCCGTCATAATCCCACGCGCCACAATACCGTATGCGCTGTTGGCAAGCGCGAATGTGTTCTGCCAGATGCGGTCAGAAAAATTCGCGCCTTTCCAGCGGTCATTTACTATGGTGTTTACGGCGCCTTTCGGCAGGGCTGAGAACTCAAAGCCTAATCCCGTACCGATCTGCGTGTCATATATACTGCGATAGTATGTATCCCCGCTCACGTCTTCAAGCAGCCGCTTGAGCTCCCGCTTCTCCCGGTCGGCAAGCAATGCCGTTTCCGTCTCGATATTGGCTTTCAAAGCCTCAAGGCGGTTTATCCTCGCGGCGTATGCCGGCGCATTGAGACGAGCAAGTGCTTTTCTCTTTATGGCCGGGTCTTTTATGTTATTGAGCTCTTTGCGCAGTGCTTCCAATTCCGCTTCCGCTTCTTTGGTGTTCAGCATCCGACGAGCTTCTTCCGGCGTCAATTCACCATTTGCCGCATAACGCGAAAATATCCGATTTATGCGGGCGTCGAGGTCTTTCTGCGCCTTGGCGTATAACTTGACCGTTTTTGTCTTTATAGCCCGCGTCGAGGCACGTCGGGCATATTCCTCGCGCTGCAGTGCCCGCTCCTCCCAATAGAGATCAGAGCGCATTATTCATCATCCTTTTCGGAATCGTCCTTGTCGTCATCGTCGCCGATAAACATCTTTGCGTTTTCCTCGCGCTGCTTCTGCAGCTCTTCATACGCCTGCGCGACATCATCAACAAACGGGTGCTTTGCTAAAAGCATCTTATCGGGCACAAGCCCTTGCGACTTCTGGATTATGTCCACCGTCTCCGCATCATTGACTATCATCGACTTGTGGACATCGTATTTTATAAGCGTATAGTCATAGTCGGTACCGTTCTTCAGGTTGATATCCTGCGTAATAAACCATGACAGCTCTTTCAGCATGACCTTTAACTTTGAGACAAGCGGGTCAGCCTTAAGGTCAAGCAGGGTGTAGCGGAATTTCAAACTGACGCCTGACGGCGCGCTGCCGAGCTTTTCATCGTTCATATCAATGCCGCGCCCGATATGATATATGTCCCGGCGGAGCATATCGAGCCAGGCGAGGCGCTCGGTGACATTCAGTGTGACCTGCTCCGCGCTTATCTTGCCTGACGGATCGCTTATTGACACCGCCTTGTTTATCTGCAGCTTCTGCTGTATCGCTTTTGCAGTCTCGCCGCCGTATCCTTGTATCATCCAGTAAAGCTCGACGAGATCTATCTGATTATTCGTCGACGCAGAAGATATCAGGTTATATGCGTCAAGCAGACCTTTGATTCGCGAAAGGTCGGTCTGATGCGCAGAGTTGTTATAAAGCGGAACAAACGGGATTCTCCCCCAAGACCGCGCTTCAACCGAAACGCGCTCGTCGTTGATTATCTGCTCGTTATACCAGTGCGGGCTGTTGCTTTCGAGCACGAACTCCCCGGCATCGTTTTCAACATAGCGTTTTACCCCTGTCGCAGTCCACCACTCTACCCGCTCCCGCTCCGTCTCTGTGCCGTTTTGCACGACGGTTATTTTATAGTGGCGGAAAAAGTCGGTAATCACCTGCTGATAACTCATATCGCGGCAGGCAATACATTCTGTCGTCGGGATAACAACAAAACAAAGCTTGCCGGCTGCCGAGTAATAGACATGCAGCCATCCGACGATACAATTCGACGCATTTGTTGCGAGGTCGGGGAGCATGTCCGCAAAAGCCTCGTCTGAGGTCACTGCGGTGACGGCGTCCTCAAAAGCTTTCAGACTTTCATCTGCACCGCCCGCTCCGTCATTTGCGCCCTCAACAGAGACGGAAAGTGGCTTGCCGAGGATGTACGCGACCTTCTGGTCGACCATCAGCGCATGGAAATTATGCACATTGTGGTGATTCGAATTGTTTTCGTTGATTATCTTAACACCGCCGCGCTTTATGCCCGCCGGGCTGTTTTCGTCTTCTTCATAAACGACCGTCTCGCGAAAATCTTTCTGCAGAATGTCCTGCATACCGCGATAATATCGGAGTCCCTCGCATGCCGCCAGATACTCCGGGTCTTCCCGCGCATTTTTAAGTACGGTTTTGATAATCTCATCGTCCGTAGCCGTATGGTGATACGCGAGCTTTTCTCTTATAAAGTCCATATTGTTAATCATTAAGTTACCCTCACATTCTGCTGGTCGTTCTCTGTGGCGTAGCGCGTGGCGTCAATCGTGTGGTTGTCTCTATCGGGATAGTTCGCCTTATAATTGCCGTCCTTATCCCGTTCGAGCTCATACGATGAAAATTCCCGCGCCGCGTTTGGACAGCGGGCGGGATCTATTATTATTTCGTCGAGGTCGCGCAGCCATTCTATGCCGTGCTTCACGCTGTCCGGACCCTTGCGTGCGCCTCTGACTCTCAGACCGTATTCATACATATCGGCTATAGACTTCGGTTCGGCGGAGTCTGCGATAATTTCGCCGGCAACTCCACGAGATTTTATACGGTCGGCGGCAAGCCTGTTGCTCATGCCCGCCGCGTATATCTCGTCGTATATGTACAGCCGCCTGCGCGGCTTATCATAGTTGCACGATATAAAAACAAACGGGTCAACCGCATAGCCCCAGTCTATGCCGCGCCTGATACGGTCAAACCGCGCAATCTCTTCATTGCTGATGGGCCGGATACTGATGTTCCGGAATACCTCGCCGCCCGTGCCGGTGACTTCACCGAGGAACTCGTGCCTATATCGTTCCGGCGAGTGCTGTTTCAGGTGCTCCGCCTCCAACAGCAGCGGCGCGCCTATCCAGTCCTGCGGCACAGTCAAATATGTGCTGTGATGTACCAGGCGGTCGGCGCGCTCTACGCGCACCTCATCATTCACCCACGCCCGCAGCGACTCAGGGGGATTGTACGAATAAAAAACATCGAATTTACTGCCGCCGCGCATGACCGACTGCAGCACATTATCGGTTTCCCGCATCCCGGAAAACTGATTCCATTCCTCGAACCAGATATAACGAAAATAGCCGAACGGGATTTTTATGGACTTGACTTTCATCGGATCGTCAAGACCTCGAAACATAATCGTTTGCCCGGTCGGCAGATATGTGATTTTCATCGGACTGACCGTCGCTTTAAAATACTGCGACACGCCCAGTTTATCAATAGCCCACAGCATTTGTGCAAAAACACTGTCCCGCAGCGTGTCTGCAATTTTGCGGAATACGATCGCGTTCGCGTCAGGGTTTTTAATGATGCCGCAGACAAATTCAAGCGATATATAGCTGCTCTTCGTGCTTCCGCGCCCGCCTTTAAGCACATAGTGCGTATGCTGCCCAGCACACACATCGCGATGCACCTCATAAAACGACGGCGCGATTATGTCAGTAAGCCTGACGGCCATGTTAGCCGCCCCCTATATCGTCGATAATCTGCGGCGCGTTGACGGAGACTTCGACACCGTCCTTGAACAGGCTGAAACGCTTTCCAAGCAGCTCCGCAGCCTTCAGGCGCTCCTTCTCGTCCGGCGGCTTATCCAGCACCTTTGCCGCCGAGCAGCCGTCGCCTTGACCTTCCACTACCACAACGCTCGCCGTGCTGTCTCCGCGCATCACGGCGGTGAGGTACTCCATGACCTCCTGCGCGTCGGCTATCTTTTTCGAGCTCAGCTCTTCGAGTTTTGCTTCGATGTAGGCTTTGACATTAACATTTCCTAACATTCTGGTTCCTGCCGCCGATGCCGTCGCATCGTTTTTCACATGCGGGTAAGCAGCCTTGTATGCTCTTGTCGCGTTGCAGTCAATAATGTACTCATCTGCAAACCGCCTTTGCTTGTCGGTCATGGGTTCACCTCCTAGTATCCGAAAAATATTTTGCACACATTGGCTTTTAAAAAAATTTTTTCAGATTGTTAATTTTTCTTTTTATTATAATTTGAAAGAGTTGTCAACGTTAATTTTATTTTCTCTGTTTCGCAGCAAATTAGCATCCAATCACATATTATTCTCGTAAAAAACAGATATAGACAAAGCTGGTGCGACCGTTATAATATAGTGTCAAAGCTGACGGATCTATAGTTACAGTAAAGGATATATTCGCTTGCATTTAAAATAAAACAACGATGATTCCACTATTCCGAAAATCAGAATTTTATAAAAAAAAGTAAAAAAAATGGAATATTCTGTCGAGCTAATGTATATTCCTGTTTTATGTGCGCGTTCCCGCGCATGGCCGTATATATCAAAAAAAGAAAAGGGAGTGTAAAAACGCATGCTATTCCAAAAAAGTAACATAACCATTACCGTCGTTAATTCGAATATCGACTCTCTACACACCTCCTGTGAGTCATCGTCTGCGGCTAAAACGAAGAAAAAGAAGTCGCACGAAGTCACTCACATTGTTCTATCCTTTACAGCGTTATTCCTCGCGATTTTCGTCGCATATTCGGCTTTCAAGTCGGACTCACAGACGATCTCTGTGCTCGCCTTGGAAGTATTAAAAATTCTTTTGGAGCAAATTTACAATTCACAAACATAAGCCCCGCTATTTATGACGCCGCGGGGCAGGCGTGTGTGAAAGGGGACATAAAAATGAAGAATAGAATATCGGTAACATTCTTCATCCTAATGCTAACAGAAATGAATTCCTCATTGTCCTCAACTTTGCCGAATATAGCGATAACAAATATTGCTACAATTCTTAGCGGTGTTATTACCGCCAGTCTTTGCCGCCACATCTTCCCATGTCAGTCCCTCGATAAAGCGCAGCGTGAATATCTGCCGGGTCAGGCTGTCGGTAATATCCGATATGTAGCGCTCAAGTCGGCTGCGCTCATATATGCTCTGCTCGATTTTAGCCTGGATTATAGCTTCGAGATCCGTTATCTCCGCTATGCAGCGTTCAAGCGCAGGCTCAGGGTTCGGGCTATGCGGCATACCGTCGTAGTTCGGCGACCTCGGACAGAGCAAATTTGCCCGCAGTTCCGCAAGCCTCTCACGGTCAAGCTCTATCTCCTTGTCAAGGTAGTACAGCTGCGACAACTCTTTAAGCGTCATTTAACAGCCTCCTCTCGGCGTTTCTCGTGTTTGTCGAGCTCTGATTGCAGACAATGCCGGAACGGGCACAGCGGCCTCTCCCCGCTTGTCTGTACGAGGAACACACAGTGCTCGTTCGGGCAAATCTCAGGCACTGATGTCACCGCCTAGCAATTCATGTTCGCCGCTCTGGAGCTGAAGCTCCGTCTCGGACAGTTCATATCCCAGCTCGCAAAGAAACTCATAAATCCTGTCAAGGCTTTGGTTTTCCTTGTGCTGCGGTGCCCGTTTGGATTTATTTGACGCATACCACCCGTCGTTGTAGTAGCCGTTGCATTTATCGTCTCCGGCAAGCGCATACGCAACAACTATCGGCGCACGCTTGTCCTCGGCGATAAACTGCCGCCATTTCGGCGCATCCACAGAATACTTTTCATCGCTTCCAATCTCGGAATTGATATATTTTCTGTCGCACGAGCAATAGTCCGTTATCGTACGACCCGCGAACTGTACAAGCCACTTGATGATTGTTTCTTTGTGCTTTTCAACGGCGGTAAAGTTCTTGACAAAGTTTGAGCGGCACTCATAGGCTGTTTTTGTCAAGCGCATTAGCTCGCGGTTGGCGCTGTCTATGCGCAGTTCGCATTCTGATTTTTTCTCTTTCTTCTTTGGTACTTTGGCCTTTTTGCGCATAAGGTACGCCGTGCCGTATGATATTTCCCAAAAAAGTTCCTCTTTGTTTTTGGGCTTTTTAAAAGTTCCCTCTTTCCAGTCTGCAATCTCACACCGTTCAATCCATTCATAGGCGGAGCTGTAGATTTGGTTTTTTACGGCTTTTGCGCCGATTGCCTTTAGCTCAGCTTTGACAAGTGGCGTTTTTTCGGCTTCAATTTGTCGCCTCTTCGCGCGAGTAAGGCGGAACTCAAACTCGCGTGTTCCGACAACTTTTAGCAGCTCGCGGCGCTCTTTTTCGTCTTTTATGTCCGCTATCTGCACATAGTCCTCAAGCTTTCCGCCGCGCTCTACCGCCTGCTGCATCTGCGCTGTCGGCAAAGTCGCTATCTTCAGGCGCTTACGCACAGTCGTTTCGGCGAAGCCGGTCTTTTCGACGATTTCGGCAACCGGCACGCCGAGGTCAAACATCATCTGCATACCCTGTGCCTGCTCGTAGACCGTCAAATCAGATCGCTGCATATTTTCAAGCAGCATCGTAGACAGCTGCGTTTTATAGTCCATATCAACCACGGCGCAGGGAACCTCAGTCAGTCCTGCCTGCTTTGCGGCCGCGAGTCGTCTGTGCCCGATGATAACGGTATACATGCCGTTTTCGGCCGGAACGACCGTCAGGTTCTGCAAAATGCCGCGCGCCTTAATAGATTCCGTCAACTCCGTGACGTCGCCGATATTCTTTCTCGGGTTGTCAGGATGCTGCAAAAGTTTTGTTACTTCGATGTTTGTAATCATGATTTGTCTCCTTTCAAAAATCCCATTTCAATGAGTTCCCGGCCGCATCTCGGACAGTCGTGCCGGTCATTATCATCTGCTTCGAATATCTTGTAGCAGTAATAACATCTCAGGCAGCGTGTTTCCCGGTCACTCGTCCGCTCCCGTATGTAGCGCCTGTTGGTCTCTTCCTGGGTTATTTGTTTCAGCATGGCAGCTCCTCGATTCTCACATAAATTCCCGGCACAGCAGCCCAGAACTTTTCACAAATCTCCGAAGTGACCTGAGCATCGTCTCTCCAAAAGTGCAGGCGGGTCATGCAGTCTTTCAAGGCTTTCTCGAGATTGTCCGTATCGGGCTTCGAGGTTTTCCATTCCCCGTCTCTGTGCTTAGTCCCTGTATTGCTGAAGCACCATTTGACCATCAGCCTAACTGCGCCTGAATACGGTTCCTGCGGAATGTGTTCTGCCAGGTGTGCCGTCAGCTTACTCCTTGCCGCTTTCAGCTCGGTTGAATCGTACATTATCGCCTTACCGTTTTTGACGGTTATCTTTTTGTCGTGATGCGTTACCGTGGGCGGATGCATCGGCATGAAAAATTCAGTTGTCATTTCAGTTTCCTTTCTTTTTTGTTTTTGAAAATCGCCCTTGTCAAGGTAGGGAAGAAGTTGTGTGCGGCGGCAGCCTAAGCCGCCACACTTCTTTCCCTTGACTTTGAGGGAAGGGAATTTCCCCACTTATATATGAAATATATAAGTGTTTTTTCCCTCAGAAGGAATTTCTCGATTTTTTATCGACTTTTTCCTTGTGAGGGAATTTCTCGATAACCATTCGACTTTTTCCCTTGTAGGGAACGGGAAATTTTATCGACTTTTTCCCTCGTTTTTCTTTCCAACTTCTCCGTCGTCAATCCAAAAACCACCATGCTCTGTCAACCTTTTGCGAACCGTTTTCGCTGTTACTCCGAGATATTCAGACAACTCATTCACTGTTACCCGTCCATCCATATTGCAGGCATCGAAAGCAGTTTCTATGCTGCTTGTTCTATCCTTTTTTCGCTCGGATGAGGTCTTTTTGCTGCTGAAGTTTCTCCTGAAAGGCGAGTTTTTCGAATTAAAATCGCTATCCGGCTTTATGTCCTCCAGCACTCCGGTATCATCTATCCGATGCACGGGGTAATCGAACCAAAGATTGACCGGAGCGAACTTCGGGAACTCACGCAAAGTACCTTCAATCCGCCACGCCGTTCGCTGCTCTATGCTATTCCACGCTGTTCTGACTTCGGCAAGCATAAGATCGCGGGATGCCGGAGACAGACTCTCGCCGCACATTTTGAGCAGCTCGTGCGCGGTATTCTCTTCGTCCCGCGACGGTTCCGGCAGCTTGAAGCGGCGCATCCATTTAAGGCAGATTTCACACTGCGCCTTGTCCTCTTGCTGTTTGCGGATACCGTCGGTTATATCAAGCTCTATGAGGTCGAGCAGCGCGTCGGGGTCGCGGGCGAACACTCCGCTGCCGGACGCTCTGTCCATGCTCCTCTTGCCGCCCTGAGCGCCTTTTGAATGGTGGTGGCAGTAGATTACCGCACACCCGAGTTCGGTGCAGACCTTGTCAAATTGGTTGCAGAAATGCGCCATCTGATCTGCGCTGTTTTCATCGCCTGTGATGATTTTATAAATCGGGTCAATGACAATGGCGATATAGTTTTTCTTTGCGGCGCGTCTGATGAGCTTCGGCGCGAGCTTATCCATCGGAATGGACTTGCCGCGCAGGTTCCACACATCGATGTTGTGCAGATTTTCCGCAGCCCAGCCGAGCGTTGTATAGACATCTTTAAAACGGTGCAGACAGCTCGCACGGTCAAGCTCGAGATTGACATACATTATCTTGCCCTGGGTACATTTGAAGCCCAGCCATTCGCGCCCCTCGGCTATGGCGCAGCACAGCTCTATCAGCGCAAAAGACTTGCCGGCCTTTGATGGTCCTGCGACAAGCATTTTGTGTCCCTGCCGCAGAACTCCATCTATAAGCGGCGGCGCAAGCTCCGGCAGGTCGTTCCACACATCGGCGACGCTCTCCGGATCCGGCAGGTCGTCGTTTATGCTTTCAATCCATTCTTTCCATTCGTTCCATGAGTTCTTGCCGATGTTGGTATCAAGTAGATATTGTTTCTTTCCGTTGCGTTCAACGCCCGGCATACGGCTCAGCCGCGACGGATTTTTGTTCTGGCGGTCGATATCTATGCCGTTTTTCTTGCACACGTCATAGAGGTAATCAACGCGCTTGCGGTATTCGTCAAAGTTCGCGGCATCGATGCGTACAATGGCGTGCAGACTCTTTCCTCCGCTATAAACGAGACAGGCAATCGGCAGCTCGAGCTCGCGTATTATCTGGTTTTGATGGGTGATGTCGGTCGTATCGGATTCGACCAAAGCATATCGGAACTCCGTCACATTTTCATTTTTGACGCCTTTGCCGTCCAGAGGATTGAAGCGTATCCACGCCCCCGCCTCCGGCTTGCAGTCGCCTATTACGCGACCTATGTCGCCCTCGCATTTGCTCAGAGCCTCTATAAGCTCTCCCGCAGTCCTGGTATACACGCCTTTCGTCGGCAGGTATTTACTGTCTTTTTCCCAGCTTTCGGTGACATAACCGACCGTCTCCCCCGCCTCAAAGAGCGTTTCGAGATATTTGGTGATTTGCTCCACCGGATTCCACTCATCAGGTATGTTCAGCTCCTTGCCCTCAATCCAGCTTTTGTCAACGAGGATAAGCTCGTCTTTCTTTTCTCCTATTACGCTGTCCCAATCGAGTGCGCCGTCATCCGCCTGAAAATGCCAGCCGTTATCTTTTGCCATCTGAACGATAGTCCCCGCCGTAACCGGTGCAGCGGCGCCGTTGAAGGTATTCCACTTTTTTTCGCAGTCGCCGGCATGATAGCGCTTGTCCGGGCGTGACCATTCATCCCAGTCATCGCAGCTGTATCCCTCATATTTGAGCGCCATGCCGACTTCCACCCATTCGGAATATGTGCAAGCAGCCGGGTCTATGTATTTTATCAGCTCTTTCAGGTCGAGCTTTTCTTCTGTCATATCGTCATTGCCTCCGGTTTATAGTCTTTAGGCACAATGCCGCACGGAACACGCCAATCGTTTGCAGCTATGCGATTTATCATCTTTGTTGCAGCGTCAAAGCTCCATTCGCCTACATGCAGAAAACCGCGGGATTCCAAAAAGCGTATCTGTTTCGGCGTTGTGAGACCTTCTTCGCGGCGCTTGCTGAGGCGGTCAAGCAGAAGCTTTGCCTTGCCGGCGTTCTCGATTGCGTCGGGAAATATACCGAGCTTTTCGAGCGTTTTAATCTGTTTTTCCGTCGGCGGAGCACATTCCCACCCAAATGCCGGGACATAGCTTGAAAGATCCTGCGCGGAAATCGACATTTCATACTGCAGCGGGTCTACAAGTCTGCGCTTGCGCTTCCTCATTTCCTTGAGCTGCGCCGCAAGAGCTTCTTCACGCTGAGCGACAACATCGCTCTCCGCTTGCTGCTCGGCAGCCTCAATATCGACCGGACAGCCTGCCGCTTCGATATTCTCCGTCATCTTTTTTGCGACCTCTTCGTTTTCACATATCAGATGAGCAGGATGACAAAGTTCATGGCGTTCAGTGTGCCACAAGAAATCGAGCAGCAGAAGATCCTTCTTGCCGGGCGCAAGGCGCGTTCCGCGCCCGACCATTTGACTGTATAGGCTTCTGACCTTTGTCGGTCTTAACACGATGACGCAATCGACCGCCGGGCAGTCCCAGCCTTCCGTCAAGAGCATGGAGTTACAGAGCACATTATATTCGCCGCGCTCAAAAGCTTCGATTATCTCCGCTCTGTCCTGACTTCCGCCGTTGACTTCCGCAGCCTTGAAACCGCGCTCATTCAGAATATCCCGAAATTTTTGCGAGGTCTTTATAAGCGGCAGAAACACGACTGTTTTGCGCTCCTTGCAGTTCTTTATCATCTCGTCGGCAATCTGATACAAATACGGATCCAGGGCGTTGTCGATATCGGCCGCCTTGAAATCCCCGTTCTGCATAGATACGCCCGTTAAGTCGAGAGCTAAAGGAATCGTGAGGGCTTTTATAGGCGCAAGATAACCGTCCTTGATAGCCTGCGGAAGTGTGTATTCATAGGCAAGGGAATCAAAGTATGTGCCGAGATTGCGCATATCGCCTCTGTCCGGCGTAGCGGTGACGCCTAAGACATGCGCGTCTCCAAAGTGCTCAAGCACGCGCTGATAACCATCGGAAAGGCAGTGATGCGCCTCGTCGATGATTATGGCGTCAAAATAGTCGCTGTCGAACTGTTCGAGCCGTTTTTCTCTCTGTAAAGATTGCACCGAGCCGACGGTTATACGGTACCAGCTGCCGAGGCAGCTTTCTTCGGCTTTCTCTGTGGCACACATCAAGCCGGTAAATTTCAGTATTTTGTCCGCCGCTTGTTCAAGCAGCTCGCCGCGGTGAGCGAGCACAAGAACCCGCTCACCGTTCTGAACACACTGCTTTGCAACATTAGCGAAAACGACTGTTTTGCCGGTGCCGGTCGGCAGGACAAGCAATGTGCGGTTATTGCCGCTCGCCCACTCGTTGAATATTGCCCGTTCTGCTTCCAGCTGATAAGGTCTCGCGTCCAAGGATTAAAAATTCCCCGGAGTGAAAGCGGGACGCTGAGTGGATTCGTCCGGCTCAAGGAATTTCTTGACCTCATTGTAATAATTATCGTTGTAAAGCCTCTGCCCTATCTTGCAGCGGCCTTTTGAACCTACAACCTGCGCCCAGTTCATTTTCAGAGGTTCGCCGTGTTTCTTCTGACCGATAGCGATGAAGAACGCGCACACAAGCCCTTCTGTTTTACGCGAGAGGAAAAGATTATGTTTGACGATAGCTGTACCCTGCGGCGCATCTATCTGAAGCGTAAGCTCTGCCTTCGGGCAGGCAGACATTTTCTCCGAGCCGTTGAAATAGCCGCGCTCAAAGCTTTTGACGGTGAATTCATATTCCCCTTCCGGCAGAAGTACAAATTCGTTTTCGGCTTCGATTACACTGTCCCAGTCGAGGGCGTCGTTCCTGTTGGTATTGTAGTTTTCATTCATAGTTAATACTCCTTTTTATTTAAAATTTTCTTATATGATTGACGATGATATCGTAGACCTGCTCCCATGCGCCGATAAGGCAGCCGTTAATGAAAGCTTCGCCATAATTGAGAATCGGCGTGTCGGCAGTGAAGTAACCTTTCCACGCTACCGCACTTCTAAGCTCATCTTCGGTAACGTTGTTCGCCGTCATGAGTTCACGCAGCGCTGCCGGTAAGCCAGAACTCGGTTCAGTGTTCTCAGTGTTCGGGGTAGGCTCATCGGCATCGGCGGTAAACTCGTCGATTTTTGCCTTGAGCTCCTCTATGCTTTTTTTCGGCGGGTCGGGCAGCGCATTCGTCTGCGGCTTATCTTCCGGCGCCGCTGCGACATATGCACCGGAAGACGGAATAAACGGTGCGATGACGCTGAAATCGAAATCGACCTCGTCAGGCAGCCCGTATCTGTTCTTCGCATCCCAGCAGGGATGATGATTGGTATACATTACCCTTCTGCCGCCCTGTGCCTTTCTGCTGTCGGTCTTCTCGTCCTTTATCACGAACGTCTTATAGTTGACGAAGAGAACCGTGTCTGCCCATTCTTTTACGATCGGCGCGACATTTTTTGAAAGTTTCATCTCCCAGCGGTCGTATGCGCCGAGCTCGTCCGGCTGCTCAAACTTACGCATTTTGGCGTGAGCGGTCAGCACGACGTTAATACCTTTTGATATAACCTCATTGAGTAGGTCAAGAAGCCTGCCGAACTCTTCGTAGAGCTTTGTATAGCCCTTGCCGTATCCGAAGTCCTCAATGCTCTGTTTGTGATTTACGGAACATATATGATTACTTGCAAGCTGCTCTGCCCAATCCGCTGTGTCGATGACAAGCGTCATACACAGTTCGGGGTGATCGCGAACATATTTGACCTCTTCGAGAAGCATCGTCCAACTGCTCGGTTTGTCAAAACGCTTAACGTTCAGCCTCTTTGTGCTGCCTTCCGTGTCGATGAAAATCGCGCCCGGGAACTTGGAAGCAAAGGTTGATTTGCCGATTCCCTCCGGACCGTAAACTATGACCCGCTGTGCATCTTCGATTATTCCTGATGTTATGTTCATTAAAACTGTCCTGCCTTCCATGCTTTTTTAGTCTCCGTCGGTTCGTTCACCACATATCCGTCCTCTATAAGGACACTGCATTCATCGCCGGTGCTGACCCTTGTTGCTATCGCCTGCAGACCTTCATCCTCAAGCCATTTGCCGAACTCGGCAAGAGTATCAAGATCCATCTGCTCGAGCTTATCAAGCAACACAAAACCGCAACTGGGGTTGAGTTTTCGCACGATTGCCGTGGAGACCATGAGCTGATCCGCACCGGACATATTATCCCACTTGAAACCGTTGTAGGTCAGCTCGCCATCCTGGACGGACAGCCCCGGCAACGGAAGCTGTGCGGACTTGAGCAAGTCGGTTTTCTTTTGCCTGACATCTTCAAGCTCGTTCGTCAGCTGGCTGTACTGAGTCTGATACGCTTTCGCATCCTCTTCCGCTTTCTCTTTTTCAAGGTTGGCACGGATTTTAATGTTGATTTTCTCAACATTTTCAATGTCCTCTTCAAGCTCGGCGGTGCTCAGATCCTCGAGGTGCTCCGTCTCCATGTGCGCGATTCTGAGGTCATCCATAAGGCTCTGCTGCTCCGTCATAAGACGTTGAAGCTCAGCCTGGATTCCGTTTATTTTGCTGTTGACGGCGTCATAGTGATGCTGTATCTCGGCGGCTCGGTCACGCTTACGCTTATTCTCGGCGTTATGCGCCATAATACCTTGCTGCTGTTTGATAAGCTCGGATGCGGAAATCAGCTGCTCCGGTACATCCGGATACTCCGTCATCTCTCTGGCATACTTGAGTTTCTGATCGGCTATCTGTCCAATCATGTGGCGCTTGTTGTAGAGCTCCGTCTCGTCATGCTCAAGCTGTGCGAGCCTGTCTCCAACGCCGATTATGCGCAAAAGTGTGTTGGCTTTTTCCTTGTTTGATGCGGTCATAAACCTCGGCAAATCAAGCGCAAGCTGAGAAATAAACTCGTTTATAAGCTGCTGACCGCCTTTTCTGCCGGTAGGGTCTGTGACCTTCAAGGTGCTGTTCTTCCCGGTGCGCTCCACTATGATGCCGCTGTCCATTGTGATTTTGAGATTGGGCGGCAGTACAGAACCCTCACGCTGTGGCTCTGACGGACGAAATCTATCGCCCCCAAGCGCCCATGCAATGCTGTCGAGCACTGAGGTCTTTCCCTGACCGTTACGGCCGCCTATCACGGTCAGACCGTTTTCGGTAGGCTCGATTTTGACTGCCTTAATACGCTTTACATTCTCGAGCTCAAGGCTGTTTATCTTCATTTGACTTTGTTCTCCCTTCATGTTATTATGATATTGAGGTTTTTACCTTTGCCGTCTTCGCTGCCCACTCAGCGTTGGCGGCTTTTATAATATGCGCAGTAATCGTCTGTCGGCGGCGATTCGCGAAAAATCCCGGTCTCGTGGGTGTACATACATGCCGTACCGTCCCAGTCGCCGCACGGCGCTGCCATGCGTCTGCGCCAGTCACAGCTGTTGCAAATCGCCATTTTGCGCCACGGGTCTCGTCCGCGCTTCGGTGCCGGTGCCGGTGCTGACACGATTACTTGCTGCCGCCGATGATCGGTCAAGCCGGCGAGATAATCAATTGACACATCAAAATACTGCGCTATGTTCACCGCCATCGGCAGCGACGGACAGCTCTTGCCGTGCATATACGCCGATACCATGTTAGGCGCGGTGCCGAGTGTCGCGGCAAGGTCTTTCTGCGTGACTTTCGGCACGCTTTCGCGCATCAGGTCTTTTAGCCTGGCAGCAAGGATCTGCACATCGAACGGGCTTTTAGTCGTCTGATTTCCCATTGCGTTTTGTCTCCTTTCTGTTTAAAATTTTTGCTTTGAGGTCGTCCTCAAAAGCTATGAGCTTGTCCTCATGCCAAAAGCCATAGATGATAAGCACGACGGCGACAAATTCAAGCGCCGTCTGAAACATAAATTCAAGTAGCATATTCCTCTTCCTTTCGTATTGACTTTTTGCTATAGCAGCATTACAATTTATCTATATTATCGATGGGGTGATTATTTTGAATGAAGCCACTGAGTTATGGGAATATTTTAAAAATTTCCTTACATTCGACTTCCTTTTCAGCGGAAAAAACATTTTATTGTCTACTTGTATTGCCGCCTTGGGAATTTTGATTTCTTTTCTGTCTTCCAGATATTCGCGTAACCTTTCTGTGTGCAAGGAGTATTTAGAGAAGGTCGTTTCACCAATTTTTGAAATTTGTGAAAAATTCCTGTATCAAAATTTTGCAAAGATTCGAAAAGAGGATGCAGAGCACATTTTTAAAATAATCGATGAAAACCAGTTGACCTCTGGCGGAAAATTTAGAGAATGGCGTTTTAGACTAGATTCAGATATTAAAGAAAAAGGGTATATATCAAGCAAAACTCAAAAACGCTTTTTACAATTCATAGACTCTGAGTATGATAAAGTCTGTAAACAAGTCGGTATTCCAGTGAGACCTTGGCGATATCGAAAAAGATACATATTACCATTCTCTATAAAAAGTTTTTTTCATTTTTTCATTTGGCTTCTTCTTTTTGCCCTCTATATTGAGTACTGCTATGTAGTAATTACCGTCAACATATGGATGTTCAAAGAGCATGAATATTCAATGGCGATAACCGGAATGCTGTTCAGTCCCCTATTACTTGGGTTGCTATACAAGAAGCTTGATAGATATCGTTAAGATAATAATGAATTCTAATATCGCACAAAATACACGCAATGATGGTGAAGCGTTTTCATCGCTCACTACTACGGGCAAAATGGATAATGGCAATATAATTGCCGCAATAACAATATATTTCATTTTCCTACCTCCCCAAAGAAGCGGTGCCCGCCGATGGTGCAAACATAGGTCTGCGACTCGTGCCATTCGCTGCTTACCAGCGCGGGTGCATAAAAATATAGGATTTCGGCGTCTGTCACTGTCTCGCCGGCATCGAAGACCGCAGCGACGGCTTCACGGGTCTCGGCATTTGGCTCTACCCTGCGGTCGGTGTAACCATACTCCTCAACTATCTCCGCGGGGCGTTTGCCGGTCTTTTCACACGCATCTAAAATGCACTGTGAGACCGCCATTTTGCCATCAAACGGCTCGATTCCCGATTCAGCCATAACAACCTCGCATATAAGCTCTCGCTCGTCTGCGGTCAACCGGTAGCGTGCTGTGGGTATCTGCGCCGATACCGTCGGTTCAGGCGCGGTAATCGGTTCTGTCTCCGGAACCGCTGCCGCCGCGAAAAGCAGGACAAGCGCCAGCACTGCGGCAATTGTTAAAAATCCTTTTGTCATTTTGATGTCTCCTTTCTGTTTTTGCCCTTAGCTCACCATCAATCCGATGTCTCCGCGCTTGAACTGCTCAAGCCGGTCAAGCCTAATGTGGTACGAGTACGACCCGCTCGGATTTTTGATTGCGATACAGAAGGTGCATTTCCCCTCCCTCGCGAGCAGACGGATCTGATGCGGCGGTATGTAGATAACCTCTCTCAGGTACATTGACGCCTCGTCGACTGACATAAGTGCCATTTTTTTACGCATGGTGTTTTCCTCCTTTTAATTGATGTAATATGGATTTTTTGTTTTTCTCCCCCGCCTCGTTTTCGTGTTTAGCCATTTTGGCTAACGATTAGGCAAAAAAATATTCGTCTTTATTTCTGATCTTCAGAGCACTGGCAACGGCTTCTATCTCGCTCACCTTGAATTCAGACCTGTTATTTATCTTGTAATTCATTGCCTGATAGGAGATTCCGAGGATTTTCGCCAGTTCGGCCTGTGTGATTCCGGCCTCCACCATTTTTGCCTTCAGCTTATTTGTCGCGGTCATTATGTTTTTCGCCTCCTTTCTTTTAGCCGTTTTGGCTATACACATATCATAATTGTTATTAGCCAGTTTGTCAATGGTTTTCTTTAATTTTTTTCAAAAAAAGTTGACAAATTGGCTAATAGCTGATATTATTCAAGCAGGCGGTGATAATATGACAATCTATGATAGAATAAGAAAGTTAAGAGAAGAAAAAGGAATGTCGCAGCAAGAGCTTGCTGAGAGAGTAGGCTTCAAAACAGCTTCGGCTGTTAATAAGATTGAGCTTGGTCTCCGAAATATAAACCAGAGCAAGATATCTGATTTTGCGAGAGCATTAAATACAACAACCTCTTACTTGATTGACGGTGAAGGTAACACCTCAGCACAATCATTTAAACTTTTTTCTCCCAATGTAACTGATGACGTGGTTACCTTTCCGGTTCTTGGCAGTATCGCTGCGGGGTACAATGAGACGGCTATAGAGGACTGGAGCGGAGAAACAATAGATGTCCCGCGCTCTTTTCTCAAGGGACGAAGCAAATCCGACTTTTTTGTTCTCAAGGTACACGGCGATTCAATGTATCCCACATACCACACCGACGATAAAGTCCTCATTCTTCGGCAAACCTTTGTCGAGCGCAGCGGAGATGTCGGAGCCGTTATATATGATGGAGAATGCGCGACGCTTAAGCGTGTCGAAATTTTTGACGATATGGTGAGACTCAGTCCGCTTAATCCTTCCTACCCGCCTAAAGAATTGACAGGCGCAAATCTCGAGCAGTATCACATCATCGGCGTTCCTTATCTCCTCGTGAGAGAGATAATTAAAAACTAATTAAGAAAGCAGTCGCCCATCTGAGCGCGGTTAGATGAGGAGCAAAGTACAGATTATTGTAAAATTTTTTAATGTTCTAAAAATATATTGAATATTTTAGCCATTTGGGCGTAAAATCTTGTTGTAACTGTGTTTCAGTTACATTAAAGGGGCTGTTTATTTTTTGAGTCAGATTGAAAAATTGGTAGAGCGTTTTTTGAGTATCCCTAACGACTTAACTTATAAGGAGTTGGTTAGTGTTCTTTCTTACTTCGGATATAAAGAATTCAACTGCGGCAGCACTTCTGGCTCTGCGGTTCGCTTTGTCGACGAAAATAATAATATTATCAATATGCATAAGCCACACCCACAAAAGATAGTAAAGCGATATGCTATAAAAGATGCTATAGCTAAATTAAGAGAGGATGGAAAACTATGAAGGAGAATATAATGGAGTACAAGGGTTATTACACCGCCGTGCTCTATGATGCAGAAGACCAGGTTCTGCACGGAAAAATTGAAATGATAAACGACCTGGTTACATTTGAAGCCGAGCGTGTTGATGAGGTTGAAAGTGCTTTTCACGAAGCCGTAGACGATTATTTGGAAATGTGCAAGGCATTATCCAAAGAGCCTCAGAAGCCGTGCAAAGGACAATTTAACATAAGAATACGCCCCGAACTGCACCGACAGGCCGCAATAGAGGCATTAAAAGCAGGCATATCATTGAATCGTCTCGTCGAAATATCTATTGAAAAAGTAATTGCTGATGGGCAAAGCGATGTTATTGATGAAATAAATGCATCTGAGCGAAGGATCAAAGAGGCCGTCATAGATGCCAACAGTTCCCTTTGGAGCAACCTTACCAACACTAAAAAACTTTTGTCTTTGGAGGTAAAACAATGAACCTTTCAGATTATCTTAATGACAATCCCGCCGTTGCACTTTGCGCTGTTGATGTTACGGATGACAGCGTTCTCAGCACACTGCCTTCACTTCAAATAAGTATTGGCGACACCGTTGACATCGACACAGCAGATATCCCGGAGAGTCAAGTATCTGTTATATATTCAAGGCACGTTTCCGCAACACCGGAACCGCTCATTTCAATAAACATCTCGTTTAGGATTATATGCACTATGAATGAAGAGGGAGTGAAGCTCAGCAAAAACGATGTTTTAGAGCTGCTCAAAGCAGATAAAACAATAATATCTATGTGCGCCGCAAAAGCCTCTTTACTTCTTTCTCAGCTGACAACGCTTATGGCTGGCAACACACCTATTGTTACTCCCCCAACATTTGTAGCTAATAATGACGATTAATTAAATAAAAAAGAACCCCCGGTGTTCCAGCACCGAGGGCTCAGGCATCAACACACACCATGCGTATAGAGTGGATTGATATATTTATTATATCACCCGCTCTGAGGAAACACAAGTAAAGGAGCGGATTTTTTAATGGCAAAGCGTGAAAACGGCGAAGGCAGCGTATATAAACGCAAGGATATCAAGCGGCGTCCCTGGGTCGTCGCGTTGCCGGCAAGTTATAGCCTGGACGAGCAGGGCAAGATGATTAAAAAGCAGGAAATCCTCGGGCACTACGCATCGAGCAAAGAGGCAAAAGCTGCTCTGGCTCACTACCTCGAACACCCGGTCACAGAGATAAACATGACCGTTGATGATTTGCATATGATATGGCTATCCCGCCCGGAGTATAAAAACATATCCAAACAGTCCCGGGATTGCTACAACGCCGCCTGGAAGAAGATTCCCGAAGATGTAAAGGCTATCAAAATGCGCGAGCTGAGAACGGAAGACATGCAGAAATGTATCGATGCATACAGCGCACAAAGCGGCACTTCGCTCTCGTATATAAAAATCACATTTTCGCGTCTTTATGCGCTTGCGTTGGAGAGAGACATTTGTTACAAAGACTATTCTAAATTCGTTAAGCTCCCAAAGAAAAAGAAAAACGAAATACATCCATTTTCCACCGAAGAAGTGAAAAAGATAAAGGCTGCAGCACAAGCTAATGTCCCATATGCCGATATCATTCTCATACTGATTTACACGGGATTTCGTATTTCTGAACTACTCGCCCTTACTCCGGATGATTACATAGCGGATCAAGCCCTACTCATAGGTGGTCTGAAAACCGAAGCCGGAGAGAATCGCCATGTTCCTGTTCTGCCGGTGATTAAGCCGTATATAGAAGCACTTGTAGCAAAGCAAGGTAAAAAAATAGTATGTCGTGATGACGGCGAGGGATACAGCTCGAGCTACATGCGCAAAAAATATTACGACTGCCTTGAAGAGATAGGAGTTAAGCGTCTATCCCCCCATTGCTGCCGAAAAACATGCGCAACAATGATGGTAGAAAGCGGTGTATCACCCGAAGCTACACAAATGATTCTTGGGCACGAAGAATACAGCACGACCTTAAAATACTATGCACTTGTATCAGACAAAACTCTCCATGAGGAAATGGCGAAGATATCTTAAAATCCGTAGTAATCCCGTAGTAACGCCCGATTTCCGTTTAGCATTTATCATCCGTTGCGCACATCCAAGCCACTATATGTTGTGCTTTTCTCCGCAATTTGCTATGTGTATGTACTACATATTTGACTTTTAATCAAGGTGTCCGGAGTTCGAATCTCCGATGGATCACCAAATACAGAGAAGCCGCCTTCGGGCGGCTTTTTTGTTTTTAGATTTTTTAAAATTTTGTGTTGACAAAGGTATTTTTTGTGTTATGATATAGGTGTGCTATGACAGATAGCACACCTATTCTGATTTTGGTGCACTGCGGCGCGCCGGAATCAAAAAGAAAGGAGAATAGCTGTGGTCTTAATCGACAAGCAGAGCCGCGTACCGGCATACGAACAGATAAGGAATCAGCTGCTGACGCTTATACTTATCGGCTCGTTCGCTCCGCACTCACAGCTGCCGTCTATACGGTCCATTGCCGCCGACGCCGGTGTGAACATAAACACGGTAAAAAAGGCATTCTCCGACCTTGAATCCTACGGTGCGATATACACCGTGCCCGGAAAGGGAAGCTTCGTCAGCGAAAAGGCTTTCAAGAACGATTCGGTGCACGACACGGCGGTGTCCGAAGTTTCGGACGCCATCTCTGCCGCCCGCGCCAAGGGACTCAAAAAGCAGGAAATTATCGACATACTCAATGAAATCTACACTCAGGAGGAAGAATTATGATTGAAGTAATCGGCGTTACAAAACGGTTTCAGGACTTCACCGCAATTCAGAACCTGTCGCTGAAGGTCGAAAAGTCGTCAATATACGGACTTGTCGGCTACAACGGCGCGGGCAAAACAACTCTTCTCAAGACGGTCTCCGGAGTTTACCGGGCGGACGAGGGCGAGGTCAAAATATTCGGCGAGAATGTTTTTGACAACGCAAAGGTTAAGCAGAGACTTTTCTATGTCCCCGACGACCTCTATTTCGAGCCCAATGCGACAATAGAGAGCATGGGCAAATTCTATGCGGGCTACTATCCCCGCTTCAGCTTCGACACCATGCACAAGCTCTCAAAGGTATTCGGGCTTGACACGAAGAAGAACATACGCGGCTTTTCAAAGGGAATGCAGAGACAGGCCGAGATAATTCTCGGAATGTCCACCATGCCCGAGGTTATCCTGCTCGACGAGAGCTTCGACGGACTCGACCCGGCAAAGAGGAATCTTATTAAGAACCTCCTGCTCGAATACATGGCCGAAGAGGAATGCTCCGTCATAATCTCTTCGCACAACCTCCACGACCTCGCCGATATGTGCGACCACATTGCGCTGATAAACGGCAAGAGCATAGTCATGGACTGCTCGGTTGACGATATCAGCGGCTCGCGCTGCAAGTTCAGGCTGGTCTTTGACCGCGACCTCGAAGAGAGCGATTTCAAGGATCTCGACATCAGGCACTTCTCGAAGGACGGAAAGATAATCACCCTGAGCGCCAACGGCGACATGGACGAAAACGAGAAGAAGCTTCAAAATATGAATCCGCTGATGATCGAAAAATTCCCGCTCACGCTCGAAGAGATCTTCCTCGAGGAGATGGAGGGCAGCGACTACGACTTCAAGGACATCTTCGGCAAACCCGAAGAGAAGAAATGAGGTGTCACAGATGAAGAAATATAAGAACACATTCCGTTTCTCCGTCGCTCACGCGATAAAGAAAAACTTCATTCTCCCCCTTGCAACATTTGTGCTCAGCATGATTTTTTATCTCACCGGCTTCTGCTGGGATGTATTGAGCGAAGCAAAGAACAAGGCCGCTATCACCGGTCAGAACGTTATGAAGTTAATGCGCGAAGCGTACGAGGTCTTTATCTTCGACTCGGAGCGCGCGGCATATGAACCGCTCATCTCGTTCTACCCCGCTCTGCTCGTTGTGATATCGCTGTTAGTCGGCGTTTTGCTTTTCAGATTCGTTACCAACAAAAAGACCGTCAACGTCTATTACAGTCTCGGCATTAAGCGCGCCGACCTCTACACAGCGCGTCTGGTTGCAGGCATAATTATGATGCTCGCGGCAACACTCATCCCGCTCGCAGTATCGCTCGGAATCAACCTCCACTTTTTCGGCTCGTCCGTCATGCTCTGGCGAACCTTCCTGTTCTATGCGGTGCACAACGTGATATGTGTGCTCGCCGGTCTTACAATATCGGCGGCGGTCTCGAGCTGCGTGGGTACGGTTGTTGAATCGCTTGGCTTCTCAGCCGTTCTTGCGGCGTTCCCGAGCGTTGTCACAATGTGCGTGAACTACAGCGTTCCTGCAATTCTCAACGGCGCTCCCTCCAAAACTTACTACGGCATATATCCCGTCGCTTCAAGCTTCGGCGATAACTATCTGGATATGACGAACAGCACCCTGTTCGGCCGCGCTATCGCCCATATAAATCTGCTCATGCTCAACAGAAGCTCTTTTATTAACTCATCTTCCATTGAAGCTATGACAAAAGAGGCAGCAAAAAAATGGGCCGCGCCATCGCTGACTTCCTATATTCTCTGGGCAGTTCTCATCGCCGCGTTCTTCGTGTTCGGTCTGTTCATGTTCAAGCGCAGAAAAGCCGAGATATGCGGTTTCCCCGGCAGAAGCGCGGTATTGAACTTCGTGCTCTGCATGATGGCCTCCTTCGGAGCCGCTTCGCTGATAATTTACTTAGCTTCCAAAAATCCGGACATTTCCACCTGGATACTTATAGCCATACTTTTGGTAATCAGCATGGCGGTTTTCCTCGTGCTCGATATACTCGTCCACTTGAGCTTCAAGGTTATCAAAAAGGACTGGAAGATAGGTCTTGTCCACGTCGGACTCATGGCGGCGTTCCTGCTCTCGCTCTACACCGGCTTCTTCGGCTACAGCAGCCGCGTGCCCGATGTTCAGTCCATCGAGAGCGCATCCATCTCCGCGCCCAACGCACTGATGGGCAGCTACAAGCTCGGCAACGGACTCCAGTCCGGATATATTTACTTCGGTGAGGACGAACTCAAGGACTACTACTATGTCGGCAACCGTTCGAACTCAATCGTCGAGGGCTTCAAGGACAAGGACGACATTAACACTGTCCGCGAGATACACAAGGCTATGATAAAGGCCGGAAATCTCAACAAGACAAACAGCGACTCCGACGACTACTCGAAGAGAGTCACGAGCCAGAAGGTTATCATAAAGTATAAGCTCAAAAACGGGCATGAGCTTGTCAGAGTTTATAACTATGTTCCGCTGACCAACTATCCCACGCTCTATACCCTTGAGGATACCAAGAACTGGAACAGCAAAATCAAGAACGAGCTGCTCAACATCGACGCGAAGAGCATGATACCGATACTTTTCTCCGCTCAGATGGACAAGAGAACCGCTGTTGACGAGGAGTTGACCGCAGGTCTTGCGCGCGCGATATATAATGATATCAGCACGCTGAGTTCCGACAAGTTCCTGACAAGCAACGCGAAATATCTCGGCTCGGTTGCGTTCTATTTCCCTCCCCAAAACGCACAGGACGAGAATGACTACGACATCGCCACTGCCGCAGAAAAGCTTATGCCGGAACAAGGTATTGAGGAAGATCTTGATATGTCAAGGCAGGATAAGGTCAACGAGCTTTCGGCGCAAGGAGAGTCGAGCGGACATTATATCTCACTCGGCGACTACTCAACAGTTCCGATAACCTCGGAGATGACAAACACGATAAGCTTCCTCAAGGAGCACGGACTCTACGAGAAGCTCACAGACGAGTCCCCGATAGTCAGCGTCAGAGTTAAGGACATGGGTCACTCGACCGACTCCGTGAACGCAAGATACGGATACGGCTATTCAAGCCCGATATTCAACGCTTTCTGGGATGACGGAAAATCAAAGGCAGTTTCAAAGACGGATTCCACCGGCTACACCTATCAGGTGAGCAGCTACAACAGCGGCGATTTCATGCCGAAGGATGCCGTAACCATAACAAACAAGACTATTGTCGAAAAGCTCGCCGCCAACGCCTACGGCTACCGCTTCGACCTCACGGGCGGATACCTTGTTGAGTTCAAGCGCGCGAACGGTTGCCTTACGATAATGTATGTTCCGAAAGGACGCATCGAGCTGAATCTCGGCACGGGCAAATAAAATCAAATCGGCGGCTGTATTTAAAAAGGTACAGCCGCCGGAGAAAAAAAATCGGGAGGGATAAAGAGTGAATAAATCAAGAGACGGCTTCAAAAGCCTATTCGGCTTCACGGTCGTTCACGCGATAAGAAAGAATTTTGCTTTTCCGCTCGCGATTTTTGTCATGAACCTGGCACTCTACCTCAATGGATTCTTCGGGAGCGAAAAGATGAGGCAGTTCATGGCGCTGTCCAAAGCCGATTCGCCGACCGCTACAGATTCGACCTCACGGGCGGATATGTTGCCGAGTTCAGACGTGCCAACGGCTGCAGAACGATAATGTATATCCCGAAAGGGCGCGTCGAACTGAATCTCGGTTAAATATAAAAACTCCCTTAAACACATATAGCCCCGGGCTCAGCGTAAAAGCATTGAGCCCGGGGCGGTTTTTATATGCATGAAAAAATGCGACCCCGAAGGATCGCATAAGTTCAGCTTTCAGATATTACTTGTCCTGTATTAAAGGAAGAGAAGAAGCAGGGTTGCAACGAGTGCGAGAACGAAGAAAGAGATAGCAATGATCTTCGTGATGAGCACCAGCTTAGACTCCATAGTCCTGCTCTTGTTCTTGCCGAAGAAAGTCTCTGCGCCGCCTGCGATAGCGCCGGAAAGACCGGCGGACTTACCCTCCTGAAGAAGGACGAGAACAATAATAGCGACCGAAAGAAGAATGAGGACTATGCCCAATATAATCTCATGTACTGCCATGAAGTTAACCTCCAAACACAAATTGCTAAGATATTTTAGCATATACTTTGACACATTTCAATAGTTTTTACAAAAACTTTTGCCGAACGGAGAAATTTTCCTTCCGAAAGATGTATTATCGGCGCGCGGCTGAGCAAACTACTCTCAGCGGCAAGAGTCCGAAGTCAATGCGTTTGCAGGGCTTTTCCCGCCGACCGTTTTGCGGGGAAGCCTTGCAAACGGTCTTTTTTATATTCCAAGCTCAAGCTGTTCGCCCTTGTCCTCCGCGCTCAGCAGCGCTCCGGCGGCAGGCAGGTTCTTTGTCTTATATCTGTACGCCTTGGCGAACTCCCCTTCTTTATACGCGCGGACGGTCATAACCTTCTGACCCTTTTTGAGGCTCATAACGCCGACTCCCTGAGTGTCCTTGGTAGTCTTGGGCGAGATTGCGCCGGTGTTTATCAGAAGGTGTCTGCCCGCGGAAGAGATTATAACAAGCTCGACATCGCTCTCGATATGGAGCATCGCCGCGACAGGCGATTTGTCGGAATAAGCCTTTATGAGCTTCTTGCGGTTCGTCTTTGTCTGATAGGCGGAAAGCTCGACCTTCGCCGCCTTTCCGTTTTCAAAGAAGAAGAGCATATGACCCGAATAGTCCGAGGTCACGACCATATAGGCCGCCGTCTCGCCCTCGTCCATGCCGAGCGTGCTCGCCACATAATCGCCGAGTGCGCTCGCCTTTGTCTCCTTGAAGTCGTTGACGCGAGCCTTGTAGACCTGGCAGCGGTTCGTGAAGAAGAGAAGCTCTTTCGCGTTATCCGTGACCACGGTCTGGGCGAGCTCATCGCCCTCCTTGAACTTCTGCTCACTGCTCATACGCAGGGACTGCGGGGTTATCTTCTTGAAATAGCCCTGCTTCGAGAAGAAGAGCGTCACGGGATAATCGGGTATCTGCTCCTCCTCTTCCTCCTCTGCGATATCGGAGGCGTAGATAATTTCCGTCTTTCTCGGCTTGCCGTATTTCTTGATAACTTCCTCAAGCTCGCTGATAATTATCGCGCCGACTCTGCCACGCTTTGCGAGGATATCCTCAAGATCGGCAATGAGCTTTTCGAGATCTTCGATATCCTGCGTGCGCTTTAAGATATATTCGCGGTTTAAATGACGAAGCTTTATCTCCGCGACATACTCCGCCTGGATGCGGTCGATTCCGAAGCCTATCATAAGGTTCGGGACGACCTCCGCCTCCTCTTCGGTATTTCTGACGATCTTTATCGCCTTGTCGATATCGAGTAGGATTTTTTCAAGTCCGCGCAGCAGATGCAGCTTGTCCTTAGCTTTTTTGAGGTCGAAGTAGGTTCTGCGTCTGACGCACTCCATGCGGAACGCAATCCACTCGTTGAGCAGCTCTTTGACGCCCATGACGCGGGGCGAACCGGCAATCAGGACATTGAAGTTGCAGGCGAACGAATCCGAGAGCGGAGTGAGCCTGTAGAGCTTCTGCATGAGCTTGTCGGGGTCTGTTCCCCTCTTTAAGTCTATGGTTATTTTAAGACCGCTCTTGTCCGTCTCGTCGCGGATATCGCTTATTTCTCTTATCGCGCCAGCCTTGACTCTGTCGATAACCTTTTCTATTATAGACTCGCTCGTTGCGGTCGAGGTCATCGGGATTTCCGTTATATCAATGCAGTTGTTCGACTTGTCATAAGTATATTTGGCGTAGAGCTTGAACGAGCCGCGGCCTGTGCGGTAAATCTCCTCAATCTTCGCGCGGTCATAGAGTATCTTAGCGCCGCCCGCAAAGTCGGGTGCTTTGAGGGTATCCGCAACGCAGTGGTCGGGGTTTCTGATAAGCTCGATAGTCGTGCGGCAGACCTCTTCGAGGTTAAAGGAGCATATGGAGCTCGCCATGCCGACGGCTATACCGGTGTTATTATTGACGAGCACGCTCGGGAAAGTGACCGGCAGAAGAGTCGGCTCTTTCATGGTGCTGTCGTAGTTATCGACAAAATCGACGGTATCCTTGTCGATATCCTTGAAAAGCTCGGCGCTTATGGGGTCGAGCTTCGCCTCAGTGTATCTCGAAGCTGCCCACATCATATCGCGCGAATACGCCTTACCGAAGTTACCCTTTGAATCGACGTACGGGTGCAGCAGAGCTTCATATCCGCGCGAAAGTCTGACCATAGTCTCATATATGGCGGCGTCGCCGTGGGGGTTCAGCTGCATGGTGCGTCCGACTATATTAGCCGACTTTGAGCGCGCACCCGTGAGCAGACCCATTTTGTACATTGTATAGAGTATCTTTCTGTGAGAGGGCTTGAAGCCGTCTATCTCCGGGATAGCACGCGACATGATGACGCTCATCGCATAAGGGAAATAGTTCGTTTCAATGGTATCGGTTATCGGCTGTTCGACAACTTCGCCCGCGCCGATGATATGAACTCCGCTCTTGAGCGGATCGATTTCATTTTTCGGGGGTTCTTTTTTGCCTCTTTTTCCCGCCATTTATATCAAAATCCTTTCAATAGTTAAGCTGTTACGAAACATCCGCCATGTCGATATATGCCGCGCCGTCGCGTGCGATATGCTCTTTTCTGCCGGCGAGATTGTCGCCGAGCCAGAGATCAAATATCTCGGCAGTTTTCTGGGCGTCGGTCGGGTCAACGCGGATAAGGCGGCGGGTCGCGGGGTTCATCGTCGTCAGCGACATCATGTCCGCATCGTTTTCACCGAGTCCTTTCGAGCGCTGGATGGTGAACTTGCTGTTTTCAAGCTGGGAAAGGATATCCTGCTTCTCCTGCTCGTTATAGGCAAACCACGTCTCGTCCTTTGAGTTTATCTCATAGAGCGGCGACTCCGCGATATACACCTTGCCTTTTTCGATAAGCGTGGGCATAAGGCGATAGATCATCGCGAGGATAAGCGTGCGTATCTGAAATCCGTCAACGTCGGCATCGGTGCAGATTATGACCTTGCTCCAACGCAGCTGATCGATATTGAACGCAACCATATCTTTCACCGACTTCGACTTGACCTCGACTCCGCAGCCGAGAACTTTTATCAGATCGGTTATGATATCGTTTGCAAATATTTTGTTATATTCCGCCTTGAGGCAGTTGAGTATCTTTCCGCGCACGGGGATTATCGCCTGGAAAGACGAGTCTCGCGCCTGCTTACAGGCGCCGAGAGCCGAGTCGCCCTCCACTATGAACAGCTCGCGCTCGGAGACATCCTTGCTGCGGCAGTCAACGAATTTCTGCACGCGGCTGCCCATATCGTTGCTCGACTGGAGCTTGCCCTTTATATTGAGCTTCGTCGTCTCCGCACGGACGCGCGCGCGCATATTGACGAGCACCTGATCGCATATCTTGTCCGCATCGAGCTTGTTTTCGATGAAATACACCTCGAGCTGATGCTTGAAGAACTCGGTCATTGCCTCCTGAATGAACTTGTTCGTGATAGCTTTTTTCGTCTGGTTCTCATATGAAGCTATGGTCGAGAACGACGAGATGACAAGCACAAGGCAGTCTTCAATATCCTGGAAATTTATCTTTGAATCGGATTTGAGATATTTTCCGCTCTTTTTTATATAAGCGTCTATCTGCGACACGAAAGCGGAGCGTACAGCTTTGTCGGGTGCGCCGCCGTGTTCAAGGTAGCTCGAGTTGTGATAGAACTCCTTGAGCTGAACTTTGTTCGAGAAGCAGAGCGCGGCGTTTATCTTCAAAGTATAGTCGGGCTGATCCGCTCTGTCGCGGCCGACGCGCTCGCCGCTCCATGTGCAAATGGAAGAAAGTCCGTTTGAGCCGACCACCTCGCGGACATGGTCGGCGATGCCGTTTTCGTAGAAATATTCAAAAGTATCGAACTTTGAGCCGTTCTGATTTTTGAGCACGAATTTGACGCCCGCGTTGACTATCGCCTGGCGGCGCATCATATCCTGAAAATACTCGAGTGGTATGTTGATATCGGTGAAAACTTTGAGATCCGGGCGCCACTTTATGCGCGTGCCGGTGTCTTTTTTATTATACGGCTCCTTTATCATATCACCTACGGGCTTGCCGCCCTTGAAATTCAGATGATAGCAAAAGCCATTTGAATGTATCTCCGCCTCCATATATTCCGAGGCATACTGAGTGGCGCAAAGACCGAGTCCGTTTGTGCCGAGAGAATACTGATAGCTGCCGCCGTCGTTTGTCTTATACTTGCCGCCGGCATACAGCTCGCAGAAAGTCAGCTTCCAGTTATATTCCTTTTCTTTCTGGTTATACTCAACGGGTATTCCGCGTCCCTGATCCTGAACTTCAACGGACTTGTCCTCAAATCGGGTAACGGTTATTGTATTACCGAAGCCCTCACGCGCCTCGTCAACAGAGTTCGAGATAATCTCGAACACAGAGTGCTCGCAGCCCTCTATGCCGTCGGAGCCGAAGATAACCGCAGGTCTTTTGCGCACGCGGTCGGCGCCCTTGAGCACCTCTATGCTCTCCTGATTGTAGGTTGCCTTATTCGCCATTTAGCTGTCCCCCGTAAATCAAATGCTACGCATTATTTTGTATCATACATATTTAATTATACACCATATATTGGCTTTTTGTCAACGATATCAATAGGTATAGAAAAAGACAGACCATGCGATAACACACAGTCTGCCGGATAAAATTATGATTTGTTACGCCCTTTGCTTTTTCTTGAACACATCTGCGGGAAGCTGGGCAAGGACTATTGCGACGAACATGATGATGCAGCCGCTGAGCTCCCTTACCGACATTTTTTGATCTATCAGCACCCACGCGAATATGACAGCGAACACCGATTCAAGGCACAGCAGGAGCGAAGCGACCGTTGGGTCTGAATCGCGCTGGCCGAGGGTCTGGAAAGTGAAAGCCACTCCGCAGGACAAAATACCTGTGTAGAGCAGATAGGGCGCGGCGCTCATTATGGCGTGGATACTCGGCTTTTCAAAGATAAACATAAGAACGACGGATATTATGCCCGAGACAAAGAACTGCGCGCACGAGAGCTTGACTCCGTCGACTATCGCCGAATATTTGTCGATAACAAGAATATGTATCGCAAAGCCGACCGAACACGCGAGAGCGAGCAATTCGCCCTTGCCGAAAGTCGCCTTGCCGCCCGCACACAGCAGATAGAGTCCGACAACGCCGAGCCCGACGCCGATCCACACAGGAAGACTGACGCGCTTTTTGAAGAAAACGAGGCTGATTATCGGTACCAGGAGCATATAGAGCGCAGTTATGAAGCCGACCTTGCCGACCGTTGTATAGCCGAACGCCGCCTGCTGAAGATTGCTCGACACGCAGAGAACCGTTCCGCAGACAAGCCCGCCGACAATGAGATTTTTTCTGTCTTTTTTCTTTTCTTCTGGCGTTTTCTGTTCAGCCGAGCCGAGCTTTTTGTTTTTTGATTTTTGAACTCCCGACATTATCGCAATGACCGGCAGGAGCACCGTGCCGCCCATAATCATTCTTATGCCGTTGAAGGTCAGAGTTCCGATTACCTCGAGTCCCTCGCTCTGAGCCACAAACGACAGTCCCCATATAACGGCGGCGAGAATGAGAAAGATGCCGCCTTTAAGCTGTCCCTTTTTCGTTGTTATCACTCCACTGAAGTTTTCCGAAATATGATAGCACAAAGGCAAATAATAAAAATCGGATTTTGGAATAAAATGTAATTTCCAAAAAGATTTTCGGCTTATCTCTCTGCGAGCGGAAGTATTGAGCCGATATCGGTTAATTGAAAGTCCCCTGCCTCCTCCGCACGCACGCCGAACGAAGAGAGAAAGGCTCTTATTTTTTCACCGTCTTTATGAGACGCAAGCGAGCCGTTGAATAGCATTGTATCGGGCGCAATGAGCCCGCAGCAGCCGCCGATAAAGCCGTATTCGCGCCCTGGCAGAATGACATCGCCCTTTGAGACGAGCAGGACGGCAAGTCCGCTTTTTTGGGCCGCCGAGGCTATTGACACATCATCGGTAATTATCGCGCTTTCAATCACCGGCACTACCGAGCATTTTGTGTAGCCCTGGCGCACGGGTATTAAACTACGCCCGGAAAAATCGATGTTTTTGCAGACGGTTTTGGGATTGAGTATCGCATAATTGCCGAAAAGTGCGGCATTGAGCGGCACATCGGCGGGATATTTATCGCCGAGCGGAGTGTCGAGAACCTGCACATCAAATCCCATTTCAATAAGCTTTTCCGCGTTGTTACACTGCTCTCGGCTCAATATGATTTTTCGCCCGCCGAGATGCAACAAATGCAAATCGGCGTGAGCGGCTGTGCCGTCTGTTATCGCGGCGCACGGCAGGATATCAAAAACACTGATACCGCGCGAGAGAAGATATTCTTTTGCTTTTTCTGCGCCGACGCTTACCGCGGCGAGGGTGATTCCCCTCTTCGGCAGGTTCGGCGATTCTATCGGGGTCATAAAATTCATCAGTCAACGCAGTTCGCGAACGCCTCATAGACATTCTTGACTCCGATGACCTCTATCTCCTTTTTGAGCTTGTCCGGCACGGATTTGAAATTATGGCGCGGGATGATGCAGGTCTTGAAGCCGAGCCGAGCCGCCTCTTTTATGCGCTGTTCGCAGTGGTTGACGGAGCGAATCTCGCCGCCGAGACCTATCTCGCCGAAAGCGAGCACATCGTCTCTTATCGGGACATCCTTGAGGCTCGAAATAAGCGCAAGCGCAACGGAGAGGTCGGTCGCGGGTTCATCGAGCTTGAGTCCGCCGATGACATTTATATATGCATCCATATTGCCGAAGAAATAGCCCGCCCGCTTTTCGAGGACGGCTAAGAGCATAGCCATGCGGCTGTAATCAAAACCTGTCGCCATACGGCGGGGATTGCCGAAGCTCGACGCGCTGACAAGAGCCTGAACCTCGGCGAGTATCGGGCGGGTGCCCTCCATAGCGCAGGCGATACAGGTACCGGAAGTGTTCTTCGGTCTGCCTGAGATGAGCATAAGAGACGGATTCTCGACCTGAGAAAGTCCGCTGTCGAGCATCTCAAAAACGCCTATCTCATTCGTCGAGCCGTAGCGGTTCTTGACGGCACGGAGGATTCTGTAAGACATATTGCGGTCGCCCTCGAAATAGAGCACCGCGTCAACTATATGTTCGAGCACCTTGGGACCCGCAATGTTGCCGTCCTTGTTGACATGACCGACGACTATAATCGGAATATTGCTGCTCTTCGCGGTGCGCATGAACATCGAAGTCGATTCGCGCACCTGCGTGACGCTGCCCGCAGATGAGCTGAGGTCACTTATGACCATAGTCTGTATGGAGTCGATGATAACGAGCCCGGGCTTGTTGATATTTATATACTCACATATAGCCTGAACATCGGTTTGGCTCATGAGAGTTAGTGTCGGGCTTGTGACCCCGAGCCTGTCCGCGCGGAGCTTTATCTGATAGACCGACTCCTCGCCCGAGACATAGAGAATATCGAGATCCTTGCCGATATACTGGCATATCTGAAGAAGAATCGTCGATTTGCCTATGCCGGGGTCGCCGCTCAGGAGCACCAGCGAACCTTTGACTATTCCGCCGCCGAGGACGCGGTCGAGCTCGGTGAGTCCCGTCTGATAGCGTATCTCCTCATCGGCGGTTATCTCGCTGAGAGCATATGTCTTGACGCTGCGCGCGCTCGCGCCGCTCTTGGACGCCGGAGCGGCTGGCGCTTTTATCTCCTCGTTCATGGTGTTCCACTCGCCGCAGCCCGGGCAGCAGCCGAACCATTTCGGGCTTTCATAGCCGCATTCGGAACAGATATAGACCGATTTTGCCTTGCCTGTCATTTTATGTTACCTCCGTCAGTTTTTCGTCTTGTTTTAAATAGTCTGTTATACCGCACATGACTGAAAAAGCCATGGCGTTCTGATAATTATCGTCTTTTAGTTTCAGCGTCTCGGCGGCGTTCGAGAGAAAGCCGCACTCGACCATAACCGCCGGAGACTGCGCATGATAGAGCAGATATATCTCAGTGCCAGTGCGCTTGACGGCGCGCTGATTCTGAGGCTGGATAAGCGAGCGGATATTCTGCTGAATCGCCTTTGCCAGCTTCTCGCTCTCCGGATTGTTTTTTGAATAGAACACCTGTGCGCCGCTGTATGACGGGCCACCGTAGTGGTTCTGATGTATGCTCACGAACAGGGCGTCGGGCGTCTGTTCGATGATTTTCATTCTGTTTTTTATATCCGAGACTTTTTGCTGACGCACGGTTTTTGCGGAGTCGTCGGCTATATCGTCGTCCGTTTCGCGGGTCATGATGACATTGTAGCCCGCTGTGTCGAGCATATCGCGCAGCTTCAGGGCTATGGACAGATTTATATCTTTTTCGACCGTTCCGTCCGCCGCAGTCGCGCCGCCGTCCATGCCGCCGTGACCTGCGTCAACGATAATTGTCACGGTGCGGAGCGCATTTGAAGAGGCTCTGCGCGCATATCCGGAGCCGCGCGAGGATATCATCACGAAGCATATAATCATTATTACAACCGCCGCCGCGATACCGAGAACGACGAGTCTTGAACGCTTTTTGAAATTTATCACCATACCGACACCCCCACAAAAGAATATGCGGAGAGTCGCGGCATTATTAGAACAGCGGCGGGCAAAATAGGAAAAAGGAGCTGAGAAAATGAAAGGAATAACAAAAATTATCGGCGGTCTTGCCATCGGGACGGTCAACTCCGCGCTCGGAGCCGGCGGCGGAATGATCGCCGTGCCGATGCTCAGAAAAAGCGGAATGGAGCAAAACAGAGCGCAGGCAAACGCGGTGGCGCTCATTATGCTGCTGACCGCGGCGAGCGCGGGAATATATATTTACACAGGGAAAGTAACCTTCGGCGACGCGCTCCCCTATCTCCCGGCGGGGCTTATAGGAAGCGTTCTCGGTTCTTTCATTCTGCCGAAGATACCGACAAAAATACTCGGCAAGATTTTTGCCCTTTTCATGCTTTGGGCGGGAGTGAGGATGCTGATGCGATGAAAACGATACTGGCAGCTTTTTTCTCGGGTCTCGCCGGCAGTCTCGGGCTCGGCGGAGGCGGGGTGCTGGTGCTCTATCTCGTGCTCGCGCTCGGCATGCCGCAGCTCAAGGCACAGGGCATAAATCTATTATTTTTTATCCCCTGCGCAGTGCTTTCAAGCATAGTTTATTCATTCAAAAAGCTCATCGACTGGAAAAGCGTTCTGCTCTTTGCCGCGGGCGGTCTGCCGGGAGTTTTGCTCGGCAGTCTCGCGGTATCGCACATGAACAGCAATATTCCCGGGAAAGTCTTCGGCGGGTTTCTGCTGCTCATGGGCATAAAAGAGCTGTTCAGGAAAGGTGATTGATGCGCCGATAGTCGAGATAATCCTGGAGGATCATCACGGCGCTGACGGCATCGACAACTGCCTTGCGCTTCTTGCCGCGCGTGTTTGTAACATTCAGAGCGTTATGCGCCGAGACCGTTGTCAGGCGTTCGTCGCGCATCACGGTCTCTATGCCCGAAAATTCGGTCAGAGCCGCCGCGAAATCCTCGCAGCGCTGAGCGCGTTCGCCGTGGGTGCCGTCCATATTGACGGGCAGGCCGACGACTATCAGCTCCGCCTTTTTCTCTTTTGCTATCTCGGTTATTTTTTCTATCAGCGGCTCGGGTTCTTTTTCTGTTATAACGGTCACTGGAGACGCCAAAAATTCGGTCTTGTCGCAGACGGCTATGCCCGTTCGCGTATCCCCGTAATCTACCGACAGGATTATCATAAAATACCTCTTAATTAAAAAATTAGCCGCACCGTTATCGGGTGCGGCCGTTTATATATTTTTTCGCCGCAGGTTGAGTTTAATCGTCCGAACGCGGGCTTGTCGGAAGAAGCGAATCTATAATGTTGCTGACTGCGTCGCCGACTCCGCTGACGACCTCGCTGACGGATCCGCCGCCGCATGCGGTACACTCGGCGGGCATTGCAGACTTCTTATAATATCCCTTTGCAGTCTCCTTGCACGAGGGCGAAGCGAGAAGTCCGGTCTTCTTGCAGTAGTCCTTCTCCTCGACCTTGCCGGTCTTGGGGAACTCCTTGACGGGCAGGTTCGCGTGGATGCGGTCGAGCAGTTCGATATAGACTCGTCCGGAAGCACTGTATCTGAACGGAATGACCTTAGGCTTATCGTAGCCGAGCCAGACTGCGCAGACATAATAGGGCGTGCCGCCGGCTATCCAGCTGTCCTTGGTGTCACTCGTGGTACCGGTCTTGCTCATCAGCTCGAACTTGCCGAGATTCTTGCTCTTGCGGAAATTTCTTGCCGGGACAGTCTTGAGCAGTTCGCGCATAACCTCTGCGGTATCCTCGCTGAGGACTCTCTCGGGCTCGGACTTCGTTTCGAGCAGGACTTCCGTGCCCGTGGCATTGGTGACTTTATAATAGCAATAGGGCTCATAGTAATAGCCGTTGTTGCCGAACACGGCATATGCCGCCGCCATTTCAACAGTCGTGACTCCGTTTGTCAGAGCACCGGTTGCAAGGGGCGCGATATTCGCATCCGCAGAATCATCAAGAGTTGTCAGATGGAACGTCTTTTTCATGAAGTTATAGGCTTCGTTGACGCCGAGCATCTCCGTAATTATTCTGACGGGCACGGTATTGAACGACTTCTGGATAGCATACTGGACGGTTATTTCTTTCTTGCTTCCGTTCGTGCCGTCCGCATTCTGCGGCCAGAGCTTGCCGTTTTGATAGATCGAGTAGTCGAGGATCATGCTCGACCAGTTGATATAGTTCTTCTCGAGCGCGAGAGAATAGGTCGAAAGGGGCTTTATGGACGAACCGGGCTGTCTCGGGGACTCGGAGGCTCTGTTGAGGCAGAGGTTGCCGTTCTTTTCGCCCGCCTGTCCGACTATGCCGACGATTCTGCCCTCATAGTCCATGACGGTTGCAGCAGACTGAGCGGCGGGATGCTCGGCGGTGTCTGCCTCCTTATCGAAAGCAATCCTGTTTGAATATACGGTATTGAGAACCTTCTGAACATCGGGGTTGGCAGCAGAATATATCTTGAGTCCGCCGTAATTTATCTTCTCCATCGCCTGGCGGTAGGTGTAGCCGTATTTGCTCATCAGATCCTTGCAGACGGTCTTGATGACATAATCGACATAGAAATCCTGATATTCCTTTTCGGTGTTCTTGTCCTCGGTAGTGTTCTTGGTCTTGCCCGGCTTCGGGACATAGCCCTCGCTGTTTGTGAACACGAGCTTATAGTTGACCGCTTCCTCATATTCCTCTTTGCTTATCGCCTTTTCCTCGAGCATATATTTGAGGCAGAGTTCCTGACGCGTTTTGTTCGCCTCGGGATTGAGCAGAGGGTTATACTTCGTCGGCGCTTTTGTTATGACCGCGAGGGTCGCGCACTCGGCGAGATTCAGTTCACTGACATCCTTGCCGAAATAAGTCTCGCTCGCGGTCTGGACGCCGTAGCATCCGTTGCCGAGATAAAGGGTGTTGAGATAAGCTTCAAGTATAGCATCCTTGCTGTAGTGCTGCTCAAGGTTCAGAGCGCGCTCTATCTCCTTGAACTTTCGAACGACCGTTATCTCCTTGTCGTTGGTCACGTTCTTGACGAGCTGCTGGGTTATTGTCGAGCCGCCGCCGGTCGAAAGTCCTGTTGCCGCGCCGAAAGTGCGCAGCCAATCGACACCATGATGCTTCTCAAAACGCTTGTCCTCAAGGCAGACGAAAGCGTTTCTTAGATTTTCCGGCATCTTGTCGAAATCGACCCATATTCTGTTCTCCTCGCCGTGGAGCTGAGCCATTTCAACGAGCTCGTTGTTGCTGTCATAGGCATAGACGAACGAGGTCTGGTTCTGATTCGCCTTGTAGTCATCAAGATTTATCGCGATTTCACCGTGGGCAAAGGACACGATATTGAAGAAAACATAACCTCCGATTATCGCCGCGGTGAGCATACCGACAACGAGCAGGCAGAGTATGACCAGCAGAGCTATCCTGCCGGCTTTTTTATTCGGCTTTTTATTCTTCTTTTTGGAAGATTTTTTGGCTGTTCCCATCTTTTTCGATGCGTTTGCGGAGCTGTTTGCCATCCGTGCGCCTCCTTCACATTACAATCCAGTTAAAAATTATAGCATACTTTTTGCAAAAAGTTTAGCCTAAATCCAAATATTCTCACTATTTTGTAAAATCAAAACAATAGCAGTGCATAAAACAGCGTATAAAAACGCCCGAAAGGGGCAAAAATCACCACGAAAGCAGAAAAAGTAAGCCTGCGGAAAGGAAAAGAAAAGATGAAAACCACGATAAAAAGCATCGCCGTTGCCCTTGCGTTCTGCGCCGCGGCGTTTCTGACCGTCTCGGCTATAATCGAAAGCACCACACCGGACGGGAGCGAAAAATACATCATGCGCGACTACAACGGCAGGATAGCGGTGTTCGTCTACGGCGAGGACGAGCCACAGGAGGTGTTCGATGTTTTCACATCTTCCCTACCCCGCGGCGAAGCCGAGCGCGTCTACAAGGGAATAACGGTCGAGGGCGACGAAGCACTTCAAAAGCTGATAGAAGATTTTACAGGGTAGCAAAAACAAAAGCGGCTGTTATCATCACGCAGGCACTGGGCCTCATGATAAACAGCCGCATTCTATTTTTATTATCGATATTTATTCGCCCTTATCAAACATATCGTTAAGCTGGGCGCACACGGCGGACATTCTGCCGATACGCTCGCGCAGGATAGTTTCTGCCTTCTTCTGCGCCTCGGCGACTATTGCGTTCGCCTGCTCCTGCGCTTCGGTAACTGTCTTCTGTGCCTGACTGCGCGCGGCGGTGACTATTGCATCCGACTGGCCGCGAGCCGACTCATTGCTCACTTCGAGCAGGCTCTTCTGCGCCTCAAGGTCGGATATCTCCTTTTCGAGAGCTTTCTTCCTGCTCTCTGCGGCGTTGAGCTCGTCAACCATATATCTGCCCTGATCGTCTCTGAGCTTTTCGAGGCGCTTTATATGCTTTGCAAACGCCACACAGTTGTTATATAAACTGCGGTTCTGCGTTCTGAGTGCTTCTATCTCTTCGCTCGAAGCCGCTTCGCCCGCGGGAGCTTCGGCGCGCTTTTCAAGCTCCGAGCCCCAGGCGTAAATTTTATTATATTCCTCCTGCAGCATCGAGATATACGCATCCGTTGCCGCAATATCGTATCCCCTATCAACCACGGGGAGCTTCATCTTTCCTTCCACTTCTGTCATTCCTTCCCAAAAATCAGCTGTTTCTCTTTGCTATATCAACAAGGTTCTTGTAGCTTATCGTCATCGACTCGCGCGGGTCGATATCGCAGGTGTCCTGCTCGATAACGATATATCCGACGCCCGAATCCCTGCATGCGCGGTAGCACTCATCGAGATTGAGGTTGCCCGTGCCTACTTCGGCAAAATCGGGCTTGTTCTCGCTGTTGATTTTATAATCCTTGAAGTGGCAGACCTTCATTCTGCCGCTGAGGCGCTTTATGAAATCCGCCGGATCGCCGCCGCCGTACTGAACCCAATATGTGTCCATTATAAAGCCGAACAGCTCAGGATCGGTGTCGTCGATAAGCATATCTATAACGCGCCTGCCGTTATATTTCTTGAACTCGAAGGCGTGGTTATGATAGGCAAAGTGCATCCCCATATCGCGGAGCTTCTTAGCAAGCTCGCCCGTGAGCTTTATGAACTCGCGCACGCCCTCTTCGCTGCCGCTGTACTCCCCCGGCATGCAGCCGACTCCGAGCGTGTCGCAGTGGATCATTTTATGCTCCCTGACAACGGCTTCGGTATCGCTGAGCATGCGGTCGAACGAAGTGTGCGTGACGCAGACATCCATATTGTACTTATCAACAAGATATGCAACCTTCTCCGGCTCGATAGGTCCGATAGCGGAAATTTGAATCGTGTTGATGCCGATAGAATCAAGATAAGCAAAAGTCTTTTCGGCATCCTCATAATTCTGTATGTAGTCGCGTAAAGTATAGAGCTGCGCGCCGAGTTTGATATCCGACACGAGAGCACCTCCGTTCCCGCTTTTTCTACAGATTATTATATTATAGCCGTCCCGAAGTTTCAAGTGAATTTACAAAAAAAGCCCGGACTTGCAAACTCCGACAAACCGCGAATATAGATATTCTACGGGAGGCTGTGCTATGTTCGGTTGGTTTTTGCAGTTATTTTCAAACGGATTTCTCTTTTTTATCCTGCATCTGAGCCAGCCGGGCTCATTTGCCCCGCCGCTGAGTGCGGCGCAGGAGCGCGAAGCTCTTGCAAAAATGCACGCAGGCGACAAATCGGCGCGCAGCGAACTCATCGAGCACAACCTGCGGCTCGTGGCGCACATAGTCAAAAAATACTACGCCGCATATTCGGATCAGGACGATCTTATCTCGATAGGCACGGTCGGGCTGATAAAAGCTATAGACTCGTTCAAGCCCGACAAGGGCACGCGCCTTGCGACATACGCCGCGAAATGCGTTGAAAATGAGATACTGATGCACTTTCGCTCGATGAAAAAGAGCGCGCACGACATCTCGCTCGAAGACCCGATCGACAGCGACAGCGAGGGAAACCCGCTCACGCTCATGGATATTATCTGCACACCGGACTGCATCGCAGACGATCTTGATTTAAAAATAAAGAGCGAGAAGCTGCGCGGTCTTGTCATTGGCATACCCGACCCGCGCGAAAGGGCGATAATCGTCATGCGCTACGGGCTCGACGGCAACGAGCCGCTGACGCAGCGAGAGATAGCGTCGATGATGAACATCTCCCGCTCCTATGTCAGCAGGATAGAAAAGCGCGCACTCGAAAGGCTCGGGAAAGGAATGAGGCAGCCGTGAGAATCATCCCACGGCTGCATTTTTATTTTATAATGTCGTTATCCTTGATGTACTTCACAGTTTCATCAACAGTTGTGAACGCGAGGGCAACCGAAGTATCAGCGGCTCCGTAATAGATAGCTATTCTGCCGGTCTCGGCATCCGCGAGCGCAGCGCACGGGAACACGACGTTCGGCACATCGCCGACGCATTCATAGAGCTCATGGGGAGCTAACAGGAAGCTATCCGCGCGGTGAAGCACTTTCCACGGCTCATCTTTATCGAGGATGGCGGCGCCCATGCTGTAGGTGAAGCCATTGCAGCTCGTGAGCACGCCGTGATAGAACATGAGCCAGCCCTCGTCGGTTTCAATAGGAGTCGGACCCGCTCCGACCTTTGTCGCTTCCCAGTTCTCGACCGGGCTCATAACAAAGCGGTGCTTACCCCAATAAGTGAGGTCTTTCGACTGACTGATGAATATATCGCCGTAAGGGGTGTGTCCCCTGTCGCACGGGCGAATAAGCAGAAGATACTCGCCGTTCACCTTGCGCGGGAAAAGAACGCCGTTGCGGGCAACGGGATAGCAGGCATCCTCAAGCTGAGTCCAGCTCTTGAAATCCTCTGTATATGCTATGCCGACAGTTGTGCCGTGAGGGGTGAGATTGACCCACGAGAGATAGTATTTTCCGTCGAGCTCGCACAGGCGCGGATCGTAGCCGTTGAAGATATATTTATTCTCAAGCTCCCAGTTTATCGCGTCTTTGCTGAAGCCGACAACGAGCTTATGGGCGCGCGAGCGGATATCCGCCCTGAAAACTCCGGCAAAGCCCGAGCCGTAAGGCACAACAGCGGAATTGAAAATGCTGTTCGCCATATGCAGATTGTCGCGGGTGATAACGGGATTGCTGCTGTAACGCCACACGGGGTATTCAAATCCTGCGGGTTTATCCTCCCACGGGATGTTTGGTATGTTTGTTCCGATTATTTTTGCCATATCTGACTCTCCTTCCGTCCTTTAGATTTTAGCATAGATAGAGACAAAAAGTAAAGAGGAAGGGCGAAAATGAGAAAGAAAGTAAAAAAGTGGCGGATATTTTAAAAAAGTTTGAAAAAAGACTTGCCAAATCGCTTTTCATGTGGTATTATTGATGAGCTTTCCGGGTGTGGCGCAGCTGGGCGAGGAGAAATGCCGCCGCCTGTGGCGGATGAAGGCATTGCTTCGAGGTGAAGAAACAAGGAGCGGAACGAGCGCTCCAAGCGAAGTACCGCGACTATGTTTCTGAAGGAAGCGCCGCGGCGATTAGCAAAAGCCGACAAGCGGGAAGCAAACTGAATTTAGGTACAACCGGGTGTGGCGCAGCTGGTAGCGCGCTTGACTGGGGGTCAAGAGGCCGTGAGTTCAAGTCTCGCCACTCGGACCAATTAAAAAGCTTTGAAATCTAACGGTTTCAAGGCTTTTTATTTTTTGCGTAGGATTAGAAAGTATATATTTTCTAACACTTTTTCTAACACTTTGATATTTCGCTAAAAAGTTTATTAATGCACTTGTTTAGGCAAACCGCCAAACGCAAGAACATTTTCATTATCATTTAAAAAGTGCAGAGTAAATACAGAGAATTGCGGACTAAATCCACTAAAAAATTACATAGAAAATCCCGAAACACCGCTATTGATGTTCCGGGATTTTTGTGTATTATTTTATCGCTATTTACTTCACTCCGTCGAGTTCAAAGGCATAGAGCCAGCCGCATTTCATTTCGTCGGGGTTTATCTGCGGGAAGACGAGCTTTGCTTTGCCGTTGTCGTTTTCGACGGCTATGGGCGCGTCATGCGCTAAAAGCTTCGCCTTTATATCCGGATTGTAATCCACCTTGTCGAGCGTGAGGCTGCCGAACGGATAGGCGTTCGTTATCGCGTAGACTTTGTCGCCCTTTCTGGTGTAATATGTACCCTCCTGCGGCGCTTTGGTATAAATGCGCGTGCCGTAGATAGCGTCGCCGTTGACACTGAGCCACTTGCCCATATCGAGCAGGCGCTCCTGCATGATGACAGGAATAGTGCCGTCCGCGGCGGAGCCGATATTGAGCAGGAAGTTGCCGCCCTTTGAGACGAGCGAGCAGAGCGTTTCGATAAGTTCCTTGCTGCTCAGATATTCGTCAACGCCCTCGATGCGGTTGAGTCCGAACGATGCGCCGATACCGCGGCACTCCTCGAACGGGCGGTCGAGCTCGACCTCTTCGATGCGTCTGCCGTTGTCGATTATGCCGTATTCGGTGGTGAAATTGCCGCCCAGGCGTCCTCTTGTCTCCGTGCCCCAGCGGTCATTGGGGACTATCGTATCTTTGACAGGCGATTCGTTATAGAGCCACTGGAGGAAATCGGTCGAGTGCCAGACGGAGCTCGGGTGATCCCACTCCCCGTCCGTGAACAGAGTCCACGGCTCGTATTTTGTTATAAGCTCTTTGAGCATCGGGATAAGATGCTTTACGGCATACTCCTCGGGATCTTTGAGGTAGAGCGGATGGAACCACTCATAAACCGAATGGTAGACGCCGAACTTGACATCCGTCTTTTCGAGCGCGGTTTTCAGCTCGCTGCAGAAATCCCTGTGGGGGCCGACATCGACGCTGTTCCAGTTCCATGCGTAGTCGCTCTTGAACATGCAGAAGCCGTCGTGGTGCTTCGAGACGAGGTTTATATACTTTGCGCCGGACTTTTCAAAGAGCTGCGCCCACTCGTCGGCATCAAAAAGCTCCGCCTTGAAGCCGCTGACAAAGTCCTCATACTGCGTTCCGGGGGCATACACCCTGTCGTGGAACTTGCGCGCGGCGCTGTTCTCGTCGCGTATCTGCTGCATATACCACTCGGCATACTGCCCTTTTTCGGTATACGCAGGCACGGAATAGAGACCCCAGTGGATGAATATGCCGAACTTCGCGTCCGCGAACCAATCCGGCACATGGCGGCTGTTGAGCGATTCCCAGTTGTTTTCGTAATGCATTTTAACTCTCCGTTTTGTTATATTTCTGAAAAGACGTCGCCGACGCCGTTGAATATATATTTGGGTCTGTAGGGATAGAGATTGACATCCTCGAGGCTTGTGACTCCGGAGAGAACGAGAACTGTGTCAAGACCGGTTTCGATGCCCGCGATGACATCCGTGTCCATTCTGTCGCCTATCATCGCAGCCTCCGCCGAATGGACGCCGAGCATCTTGAGTCCCGTGCGCATCATGAGCGGATTGGGCTTGCCGACAAAATACGCTTTCTTGCCCGTCGCCATCTCTATGGGTGATATGAGCGCGCGGCACGCGGGGACTATGCCGTCCTCGACGGGACCCGTGAGATCGGTATTCGTGCCGATGAGCTTCGCGCCGTTTCTGACGAGGTTCGACGCATGGACGACCGTCTCATAGTTATAGCTCGAAGTCTCGCCGACTATGACATAATCCGGGTCGATACTGTTCATTGTGATACCCTGGTCATAGAGCGCGTTGACGAGTCCAGGCGCGCCGATAACATACGCCGAGCAGCCGGGCTTCTGACTGCTGATAAATTTTGCCGTTGCGAGGGCGCTGGTATAAAAATGACTCTCGTCAACATAAAGTCCCATTCTCTCAAGCTTCTGCTGAAGCTCACGCGGCGAGCGTTCGCTCGAATTCGTAAGGAACAGGAACGACTTGTTTTCTTTATACAGCCACTCCACGAACTCTTTGACATCCGGAAGCAGTCTGTCTCCGTGATATATGACACCGTCCATATCACATATAAATCCTTTTTTTGCTTTTAATGCATCCATATTTTCCCTCCCATGATAGGTTAGAATAAGCTTATCAGTTAACGGATGCAAAGTCAATAACTTACTTTGCGTTTATATTCACAAGCTCTGCGCGGAGCTTTGAATAGACTATTTTCTGGCTGCTGTAGAGTCCGTAATAGCCGGAGAGCAGATAGCTCACAGCGGCTGCGAGCGCAAACAGCGGCATACCCTGCGCGCCGAAGAGTTCTATGCTCAGGAATATTGAAGCGAGCGGACAGTTGACAACGCCGCAGAAAAGCGAAACGAGTCCGACCGCCGCGGCAAACCCGGGATCAAGCCCGATAAGTCCGCCGACGACGCAGCCGAAGGTTGCGCCGACGAAGAAAGTCGGGACTATTTCGCCGCCCTTGTATCCAGAGCCGACAGTGACGGCGGTGAAGATAAATTTGAGCAAAAACGCCTCTGGTTTCGCATTGCCGCCGATGGCGCGTTCAACTATATCCATTCCCGCGCCGTTGTAATCCCCGCTTCGGCAGATAAGGGACAGCGCGACGATTATCAATCCGCCGACGACTGCGCGGACGAAAGTGTTTTTGAAAATTTTTGCAAAGAGCTTATGCGTACCGTGCAGGCCGAGGCAGAACCCGATACTCAGCAGAGCGCATATTGCGGCGAGCAGAGCGGTAAGCAGGCAGCTCTTGAGCGAAAATGCAGGGATATTCGAGGCGGTAAACGCGACGGGTTCGGTGCCCATAAGAGTCGAGATAAAATATGCGACGAACGCAGACACGACGCACGGGAGCAGACCTGCATAATAAATGACACCGACGCTGATAACACCGAGGGCGAAAACGGCGGCGGTTATCGGCGTTCCGAAAAGCGCGGAGAACACGGCGCTCATGCCGCACATCGTCATGATATGCATATCTTTTTCATCGAGGTGGGCTATTTTTCCTATCAGCCCCGCGATGCTGCCGCCGAGCTGAAGAGCCGCGCCCTCTCGTCCGGCGGAGCCGCCGAAGAGGTGCGTTATAACAGTTGAGACAAATATCAGCGGTGCGAGCAAAACCGGCACGCCCTGCGGCGAGCGCACGGCATCGAGTATCTCGTTAGTGCCGATATCCTTTTTGCCGGAGAGCTTATACAAACCGGCTATCACAAGTCCGCCGACGGGCAGCAGAAATACTATCCACGAATGAGCCTTGCGCACGCCGGTAACATATTCGACGCTCAAATGAAACAGCGCACCGACCACGCCGCCGACAGCGCCCGTGACTGCGGCGAGAGCGAACCATTTCAGAAAAGTCAGCAGATACTTTCCCGCCGACTTGCAGTTGTTTTTCAGATTTATTTTGACAGACTCCACTTTTACCCCATCCATTAATATATGTTGATTAGATTTTATCACTTTATCACAACTTTGGCAACGAGAAGAAAAAATTTGCGCCATAATTATGGCTTAATATACATTAATAGTTGAACGGTGTGATATCCGCCCTCTACCTTCGCGTCCTACAGCAAATATATTTTTATATTCCCCGCGTTAAGGGAGTCGAAGTAAAATTTATATTGCGATAAAAAAGCAAGGACCGCCGGAGCGATCCTTGCTTTTTTATTTTTCTTTGAGCAGTTTTGCGAGTTCATCCATAAACGTATTGATATCCTTGAACTGCCTGTAGACGGAAGCGAAGCGGACATATGCGACTTCGTCGATGCTCTTGAGCTTCTCCATTGCGAGCTCACCGATATAGACGGTTGTCACCTCGCGGTCGAGCGAATTCTGGAGCACAGCCTCAATCTCGCTGACTGCCTTTTCGAGCTGTTCCATATAGACCGGACGCTTTTCGCACGCTTTGAGCATGCTGTTGAAAAGCTTGTTTCTGTCAAAGACCTCGCGCGACTTGTCCTTTTTGACGACGACTATCGGCACGGTCTCGATTATCTCATAGGTCGTAAAACGCTTGCCGCAGCTGATACATTCGCGGCGGCGGCGTATTCTCTCGCCCTCGTCGGTGGGACGCGAGTCGATGACCTTGCTCTCTTCAAAACCACAGAACGGACACTTCAAAGCTATCACTCCCTGATGAACATATAATATTTATCGCACAAAAACGGTCAAATGTCAAGCTTTTCGAGTCTTCGCATCGAATCGGTCAGCTGATCTATGCACTCGAAGCCCGAGCGGTAAAGCTCGATAACGCAGTCGCCGGAATATTTGTTTTCTTTCATAAGCGAAAAGAGGGCGGCGAAATCGAATTTTCCGTCAAACGGCGGCATGCACTTGTGATTTTCGTCGTGATCACTCAGATGTATGTGGCAGATATTATCGGAAAACTCCCTGAAAAATTCTATCGGGTCGACTCCGGCGAGGTACGCCTGCTTAATGTCGAGCACCATATGAAAATTCGCACCGAGGCGCGCTTTCAGTTCATTCATAAGCTCCGGCGTCTGCCCGTTATGATGAACAACATTTTCCTGGGCGAGAATTATCCCCTGTTCCTGCGCGTCGCGGACGAGCAAGCTAAGGCGCTCGGCGTATTCGTCCGTGCTGATATTCACCGGCATCTTTGCGCCGTGGAGCACGACTATTTTCGCGCCTATCGCAGACGCGGCGGCATAGTATTTTTTGTAAAACTCCCTGTAATCGTCGAAGCGGCGCTCATACTGACTGAAGAGGATATAGCCCTCGGCGAACGAGGTAAACGGATGTATCGAACGGATGCGGATGCCGCTGTCAGAGGCTATAGACGAAATGCGGCGGAGAAAATCCGGCTCCAATTCCGACGGCGAGTTGAAAAACACCTCGGTAACTTTTGCCCCCGCTTCGGCGACACAGCGCAGAGCCTCTTCTGTCGCGGCTGGATAAAAGCAGGCGGTGGATATTCCGACGGACATTCGTTTTCCTCTCCTTTCCTCAAAAGTAAAAATCTTTGCATTGCGAAAAATCGCACTCCGGGTTAGAATCAAACAAACGGAGGTGCGGATATGCGCGGCATAAAAGAAAAAATTGCAGAAAATTTAAGCTACATAAATCCCGTTTCGCGCAGTATGCTACTCGGCGCAGTTATTATTTTTGAGCTGCTCTTCACTCTCGCCGTCTGCGCGCTGCTGCTCGCGGGGCGCGGATTCGACTACTGGAGATGCATATATCTCGCAAAGGACGCGATAGACTGCATCCGCCCGAGCATGGGAGTCATGCTCTTCGGCTCGCTGATAATGCAGGCTATCGACCCCAAGGGTGAAAATCAGGATTAGTATTGCACTTAATATGTATATGATATCACAAAAAAGCGCCGAATACAATTAAATTCGGCGCTTTTTGGCACGTCTGCATATGGACATTTACCGAAAAAGTATGATATACTTTTAAAAGCGTTTTTATTTTGGCGCTTCGGAGGGAATATGACAAGAGACAAGCTAATCAAAAAAATTGCGACATGGATAATGATGGCGATAATGCTTTCGGTCTTCTCGCTGGATATAATCTGCGTTGCGATGTGCAACAGATATCAGAATAAATTTGAAATCACCCCGGCGCAGTTTTCGTCGGACGGCACGGCGGACAGAATACATTTTCTCAACACCTATAACTCCGACGCGATACTCATAGAATCAAACGGCAAGTTCGCGCTCATCGACTCCGGCGAGGGCGACCGCAATCCGCGCAGGAAGCTCAGCTACAACGGCAGCGAAGAGGCTGTTATAAAATATCTGAAAAAGGCTGCCGGCGACGCAGAGGGCAAAGTAACGCTTGAATTTGCGCTCGGCACGCACAATCACTACGACCATGTCGGCACATTTGAGGCGATAGCCAACGACCCGGATATCACGGTAAAGACATTCTACATAAAGCCCGTCAACCGCGAGATTGCCCACGAATATGAATACAACGGCTGGGGCATCGAGGCAACATATGCAGACACGGTAAAGGCGTTTCAGAACAGGGGCACAGTTGTTACTTCCGAGATACCGAGCGAGCCGTTCAAATTTGGCGACTTCACGCTGACTTTCTACAATACGGCGCTCGACGACGCGCGTCTCCATGGACAGGGCGAAAACGCCGAATCGGTCGGTACGATGGTCGAAAAGGGCAAAAAAAGCGCATTCCTCGCCGCGGACATAACGAGAACCACCGGACTCGAGGGCTTACTTCTGCCGCAGCTTCATAAGGTGGATCTGCTCAAGGTCGGACACCACGGCTACTACGGCTCGACATCGCCCAAGTTTGCAAGAGGGCTCTCGCCCGAGATAGCGATAATCACAAACAGGCTCGGGAAGATATATCCCGATGTCAAATGGACGCTGACGATGGTGAGCCACAGTGCGATATTCGCGACGGTCGACGAAAACGGAATCATCGCCGAATTCACGGACAACGACGAAATCAAGCTTTCAAACCACGCGCAGGATTAAAAAAATATCAAAAGCAGGAGTCCCACGGCTCCTGCTTTTTTATGCTCCGATTCTTTTGACCCCGCGCACGGCATCCGGTGAATTGCTCTCGTCCATCTCCGGGAGCTGATTCCAATAGCGTTTGGGCATGAAATTCATGCGGCATCGGGGATTATACCGCGCCTCGATAGCTACCGTATCATAGAAATGCTTCCACAGCGCACGAAAATACAACTCCTCGTCCCCTGCCTGCGGCTGTACAAAGCCGTCTAACGGGATAATCATTTTCTGCCTGTTATGCCAGACGAGCGCCTGCGAATGGGTCTTGTCATATATGAGAAACGATTCGTTCGGGTATCTGTCACAGAAATGCGGCGCGAGCAGGGGCAGGACGGAATTTTTCGGCTCGATAATCGAAGTGAGGGTGTTATCCTCACTGATGCTGAAGCGGACAAAGCCGGTATACTTATGGCTCTCCTGCTTGAGGGCGCGGACGGCTTTCGTCAGGCGCGAAACGGTATCATCGGCGAGCATACGCATGACACCCGCGCCGTAGTGCATCGCCATGTGTACAAAATCATTGATGAGCGTTCCCCTGTCCTCGACGCAGGTCAGGTACCCGAGCCGCACGGCATTCCAGACATCGGCGCTGACATTTTTGAGCCCGCGGCGGACTCTGTCCGCCTTTTGCGGATCGGTGTCAACGGTTTTGCACGCAAAGAGAGTCGGCACGAACTCATCCTCCGCGACGATAGAACACGGCAGCTCGCGGCTCTCAAAGCTCTCGAAAACAGCTGTCAGAAGTCCCTCGAACGAACCGTCATATACATATGTTATATCTGACCGTGCAGACATTGTACTACATCCTCTCTTCTTATCCTGTTGTCGAACAGGCTTAGCTGTTCGCCCTGCATATTCGGTAAAAGCGACTGACACCGTTCGGAAATTAACGAGCCGAGGACTCTGTCGGGATTGACATTGAGTCCTGCCAGATGCTTGCCCTTGCAGGTTATAAAATACTGGGCACGTTTGAGCACCACGCCGAGTTTTTTGAGATCTTCAAAGCTCAATGGCGAGACACGCCGAGCCGCCAAAATTCTTTGAACGCTGCGCACGCCGACTCCCGGTATTCTAAGCAGTTCTTCCTTTGTTGCGCGGTTTATTTCGAGCGGGAACAGCTCCATATGATTGAGCGCCCAGTTGCATTTTGGGTCAACATAAGGGTTTAAGAACGGGTGCTTTTCATCGAGCAGTTCGTTCGCATCGAAGCCGTAATAGCGCAAAAGCCAATCCGCCTGATAGAGTCTGTGCTCGCGCAGAAGCGGCGGCTCCGTTGTCTTCGCGGGCAGAAGCGGATTTTCGACTACGGGGATATAAGCCGAATAGAACACGCGCTTGAGCTCGTATTTCTTATAGAGTGCGGCGGAGAGCGACATTATTTTGTAATCGCTGTCGGGCGTTGCGCCGACTATGAGCTGAGTGCTCTGACCGCCGGAGGCGAAGCGCGGCGCGTGCTTATATTTGACAAGCTCCGCCGAGCTCTCCTTTATCTTATTTGTAATAAGCCCCATGGGGCGGAGTATAGACTCCTTTGTCTTATCGGGCGCGAGAAGCTGCAGACTGCTGTTTGACGGCAATTCTATATTGACGCTCATTCTGTCCGCAAGCATACCGAGGCGGGTTATCAGCGCGTTGTCCGCTCCGGGGATGGCTTTTGCGTGGATATATCCGCCGAATTTATATTCTTCGCGCAGGATACGCAGAGTCTCAATCATACGCTCACAGGTATAATCCGGACTGCTGACAACTGCGGACGAGAGAAAAAGCCCCTCGATATAATTGCGGCGATAAAAATTCATCGTCAGATCCGCGAGTTCACGCGGCGAAAATGTCGCACGGCGGACATCGTTGGAGACGCGGTTGACGCAATATTTGCAGTCAAAAACGCAGGCATTGCTCATGAGAACTTTCAGCAGAGATATACATCTGCCGTCCGCCGCGAAGCTGTGGCATATGCCGCACGCGGCGGCGTTGCCTATCCCCTCGCCGCCCGAGGATCTGTCCGTTCCGCTGCTCGTGCAGGCGACATCATATTTCGCCGAATCGGAAAGTATCTTCAGCTTGTCAAACAGATCCACGCTCTCACCAGATTTCAAACATTTGTTCGTACACATTATATATCAGAACATTTGTTTGTGTCAAGAGCTAATATAAAAAATATCGGCCGCGCCTAAACTTCAGACACAGCCGATATTATTTTACAGGATGATGCAGATGAGTCCGCTGCATCCCTCGTTGATGACTTTTTCGAGCGTCTCCTGCAGTTTCATGCGCGCCGCGGCGGGCATACGATAGAGCTTGTTGTGCAGTCCCTCGTTGACGAGCTCATGCAAAGACTTGCCGAAGATATTCGACTCCCATATCTTCGTCGGGTCCTCCTCGAACTCCTTGAGCATATAGTTGACAAGTTCCTCTGACTGGGACTCCGAGCCGACTATCGGCGCGACCTCGGTTGTTATATTCGCCTTCATCATGTGTATCGACGGAGCGGAGGCGCGCAGGCGCACGCCGTATCTGCCGCCCTGGCGCATTATCTCCGGCTCTTCGAGGCTCAATTCATCGAGCGACGGCATGACTATTCCGTAACCCGTCGCTTCAACTTCGTCGAGCGCGCCCTTGAGCCGCTCATATTCGCGGCGCACGGCGGCGAGTTCGCGCATGCAGCTCATCAGATCCTGCTCACCGGAGATATCGAGTCCCGTCTCCTCGGCGAGTATCTTATAGAAGAGACTGCCGTCTATCTGCGCCTCTATCCGCGCCGCGCCACAGGACAGATCCATTTTCGCTATCCTTGCATCCGTCACATATTCACACGCGCAGATATCCTCGGCGAGGTGTTTTACATCGCGGAGGGTGCGGAGGTTCTGCGCCGCTTCGCTCACGGCGCTGCAAAGTCCCGAGCGCAGCCAATGATCGCGGCTGAGAGTCATAGCCCAACCCGGCAGACCGACACTGACTTCTTTGACGGGGAACTCGAAGAGCACCTGAGTGAGAATCTCTTTTATCTCCTTCTCGCCTATCTCGAGGCAGTTCACGGGCATGACGGGCACGCCGTATTTATCGGTCAGCGACGCCGCCATATTTTTGACTTCGTCGGACTCCGGATTCGTGCTGTTCAAAAGGACAACAAAAGGCTTTTTGAGCCCTTTGAGCTCTGATATTACCCTGCCTTCGGCTTCTTCATATTCGCTGCGCGGAATCTCGCTTATCGAGCCGTCAGTCGTTATGACAAGACCTATTGTCGAATGTTCGCTGATGACCTTCTGTGTGCCTATCTCCGCCGCCATATTGAACGGTATCTCATGCTCGAACCACGGGGTTTTTACCATTCGCGGGCTCTCGCCCTCGATATAGCCGAGGGAGCTCGGGACAATATATCCCACGCAGTCTATGAGCCGCACGCGGAATGTCGCCTCCGCCTGTAACGATATCTCAACCGCATTTTCCGGGATAAATTTCGGCTCGGTGGTCATTATTGTGCGTCCCGCCGCGGACTGCGGAAGCTCATCGGTTGCACGGTCGCGCACGCTCTGGCTCTCGATATTCGGCAGAACGAGGGCATCCATGAAACGCTTTATAAACGTTGATTTTCCGGTTCTGACAGGGCCGACAACGCCGATATAAATATCGCCCTGAGTGCGCTTTGCAATGTCGCTGTAAATATTTCTCTCCTGCACAGTTATCCCTCCTCAGACTCCGGGTATCAGCAGCATACATTTCTGCGCCACTGTTTCGCCCGTTATGCCGTTTTCCTGCTCCACCGCTTCGACAGTCGTGTTATACCGCCTCGCGATATCCCATATCTCCTCGCCCGCATCCGCAAAATAGACCGTCAGCGCGGCGCCGCCCGTCTTTTTGCCGTCGGAATCGGAGCATTCTATAGAAGTGACGGTCTTGCGGCGGACGCTGTCGAAGATACAGCCCGAGATATTCATCTCGACCCTGACATCGACACTGCCCGAAGCGCAGGCGGCGCTCGCGGCGGTTATCTCGATGCACGGCGAGCACTTGAGATCGCCGCACTTTCTGACCGCCCGGCGGTATTCGTAGTTCGTCTGCCGCTGGGCGTAGCATGGCTGGGATTCGGCATCGGTATAGAGAAAATGGAGCGTCAGTTCGCCGGAGATTATTATTCCGTCGGAGTCCTGCGCCACACTCTTGGATAAGTCGGAGCACCAGAGAGCCAAAATCTGTCTCGCCTCCGGCAGATCCTGCGTGCTGCGGCAGGTGAAAGTATCGTTGAACTTATCGGCGATAACCGCGAAATCGGCATTGCGGCTCTTTGTTTCAAGGTCACAGCAGACGGAATAGGCATCGCTGACGGTCGGGAAGCTCAGCTCGCGATAAGCCTTGACTCCCGCGCCGACGCGCGCGCTGATATCAATCAGTCTGTTGTCGCCAGCCTGGTCGGCCTTCGGCAGGACTTCGAGCGAAGTGACGGGCAGGCTGACGCAGCAGGTGCAGTCCTCGTCAATGCCCTCGAGATTTATTATCTGGCTTATCGGCATGGAATGGCCGAAGCTGAATATCTCGCCGCCCTCGCCGCGGCAAACCGCGCTGACGGTGAGTTCGCCCTTGACGAGCAGTTTGTTGCTGATGACCTTTATCTCCTGCGCGAGCGCCGCCGCCTGCGAGCTCAGCACGCAGGACACAGCGGGGTCGCCGTCGGGCAGAGGCACGGTCTCGCTCATCGGGAACGCAGTCTCGGTGCAGGCGACGAGGCTTGCGGTGCGGCTGTCACAGCATCTGAGCTGGATTCCCGCGCCCTCGGCTCCGGTTATTATCTCCTCTTCTTTTACGCCGGATATGCCGAACGCCACGCTGACCACGGCGTGGATATCGAGCCTGCGCGGGCTGACGGCGCGGCAGTTGGCATACTGGGTATAGGCGCGCACATTCACGCAGCAGTTTTCATCCGCACCCTTGAGATCGGCGTATTTTGAAAACGGATATGTCTGCTCGAAGCAGCAGACCGTCCCCTGCTCGTCGGCATAGATGACGCACACGCCGGCTGAGCCATCCGCCGTCGCTCTGTCGCCCGCGGTCTGGACTGCGGTTATGCGCGGAGTGACAAGGCACTTGAGCACGCGCCTGATATCCGGGCAATAATCCGGCAGGGTTATATCGGCATCTATCGGCTGTTCCGCAGTGCAGCTGCCGAGCGTCTCTTCGACACCGACCGACTGCGTTATAACGTTGATTTGCATCGCATTCCTCTCCTTAACAGAAAATGTCAATGCATTTATATTCCGCCCATGTCCCGCGTATGATAAAAACCTGTGCGGTGTTTTTGAACGTGTTTTAGCACTCTTTCGATTAGAGTGCTAAGTATTTACAATTTGTTCACATATCACTGTATTCTTTTTTAACAAAGCAGGGGTACTATATAATCAAACGAAGGGAGCGAGAGCCCCCGAAGAAGAAAGAGAGTGAGTCCGATGGAAATCGGAAAACAGTCAGACAAATAAAACAATCACTTCAACATGAATAACAATAAACAACAAACGGAGGAATCAATTATGTTTGAACTTACACCTTATGAACGCAGATATCAGCGTGCACTCTTTAATCCTTTCAGAGATATGGAAAACTTCGAGAAGAACTTCTGGGGTGACATGGCCGCAACAGACTTCAAGACCGATATAAAGGACAACGGCAAGGAATATGTGCTCGAGGCAGAGCTGCCCGGATTCAAGAAGGAAGACATTCACGTCGACATTGAAGACGGCTACATGACCATCAGCGCAGAGCGCAGCAACGAGACTGAGAAGAAGGATGACAAAGGCAACTTTGTCCGCCGCGAGAGGTCTTACGGCTCGTTCAGCAGGAGCTTCGATGTCTCGTCCGTCAAGACCGAAGACATCACCGGCGAATACAAGGACGGCGTTCTGACCCTGACGATGCCCAAGAAAGAAGAAAATGTGCCGACATCGAGAAGAATCGAAATCGGCTGATAAAAAGCAAGCGACCCCGGAGGGAATACCCTCCGGGGTTTTGCGTTTTTATATTTGCTTTTTATAAGAATTACTTCATCCCGTGTTTTTTCATATAATTCGCAATGCAGTCGAGCTCGCTGAAATATATTTTTTCGCCTTTCACTTTCATGAAATGCTCATGCCCTTTGCCGAGCAGGAGGAGGATATCCCCTTTCTGCATATGGTCGAGGGCATATTCTATTGCCTCGGCGCGGTCGGTTATCTTGACATACTTACCCGCTCCGCCGCCTTTTTCGACCCAGCCGGCTATCTCGTCTATTATCGCATTCGGATCCTCAAAATCCGGGTCATCGCTCGTGATTATAATAAAATCACACATCTTCGCACTTACAAGACCGAGCTCCTGCCTGCGGATGGTCGCTTTGTTGCCTGTCGAGCCAAAGAGCGCAACAACGCGGTTGGGTTTATAATCGCGGACGGTCTCAATGACATTCTCCATGCTAAGACCGTTGTGAGCGTAGTCTATAATTACGCTGTAATCATCGCTGACATGGACTATCTGCATTCTGCCGTCGATGCTCACATGCGAAAACGCCTCGCGCATTTTTTCAACGGGTATGCCCATCTTGCGCAGGAGCGCGACGGACGCAAGAACATTGTAGACGCTGAAAAATCCCGGCATACTGACCTGCGCGTGCCACGGGGAATCAAACTTGCTCTTGCAGTCGAATTCTATTCCGAGGAAGCCCGGGCGGCGCAGAGGATTTATATTCTCTGCATAGTAATCGCACTTTTCGTCGAGTCCGTAGCTTATCACCTCGCCTTTTGACGCGGCGGCAATATCATCAAAAAACGCATCGTCTCGGTTGGCGACGGTGAAGCCGCTGTGGACATAGAGCTGCTTTTTCCAATAGGCGTATTCTTCAAATGTCTTATGCTCGTTTCCGCCGATATGGTCGGGCGAAAGATTTGTGAATATCCCGGCGTAGAACTCGACGCCGTAGACGCGGCTCATCTTGAGTCCTATCGATGAGACCTCCATGCAGACAGCCTCACAGCCGCCGTCTGCCATCTCGCGCAGAATTTTCTGAAGCTCATATGATTCGGGAGTCGTGTTGACGGTCGGTATTTTTTTGTTGCCGTAAAACGCGCCGATAGTGCCGATAACGCCTGTTTTTATGCCGCAGTTTTCGAGCGCACTGCGCAGGATATAAGTTATGCTCGTCTTGCCCTTCGTGCCGGTTATGCCTATCATTTTCAGCCCATCCGCAGGGTGACCGAAGAAGTTTATGCTCATCTGCGCGAGGTCACGGCGCGTGTTTTCGCTCATCAGCACGATTGCATCACCGGGCAGGCTGAGCGCCTCTTCCGCAACGAACACGCGGCAGCCGAGGTCATAGGCACTCTTTGCGTATTTATGCCCGTCGGTCGTCTCGCCTTTCATGCAGACAAATGCCGTGCCCGGTCTTGCCTTGCGCGAGTCGTAGACTATATCGCATATATCCACCTGCGGATAATCACCCGCAACGGTCGTGCCCTCAAGCAGTTCTTTCAGAAACATTGTATCTCTCCCGTGAAGTCTTATTTTTCAAACGGTCTTATAACAAAGCCGAAATTGAGTTTCTTTTCGTCGATACGGCGAAGTGCACGCTCAGGGTCGTTGTGATACTCCGCCTCGCTGATTCCCGTCATGCGCCAATCGAGGCTGACAACGGTATCTTCAAGGGGCTTAAGCTCAAAATCATGCTTCGTATCTTCGAGCATCTGCGCCGTGAAATGCTGGGCATTGAAACTGAAATGTTCCATGCCGAACGGCTCGAATCTGAGTCCCGCCGCATTTGAATAGACCTCGGCGAAACGGGTGCCGTAATGTGCGCCGTTCTCCTGCGGGCGGATATAGTGCTCAAAATTATCCGTCGCCGTTGTGTTCCAGAGTCCGAGACGCTGAGACTTGTATCTGTCGACATAAGCTTCTCTCGGACCGAAGCCGAAATAGCTGACGCTTTCATTTTCTGCAGGCATGAAGAGTCTGTAGCCGACTTTCGGCAGTATCGGGCATTTCTCGATAACATCGCCGTCAAAGCAGAGCGTCACACAGCCGTCGGACGTGAATTTGTAATCAACATCGGCGTGGATAACGGGCGGGCAGGAGGGTCCGCCGATTGCTATCTTCGTCTTGATGCACACGCCGCCGTCAGTCTCGCAGACGAGGCAGGAATATGTTTTCTGAGCGGCATATTTGAAATTCTTGAGTCTCCACATTTCCGACGAACCTCTGTTATAGCAGGGCGCGCGCCAGATCTGCGGCTCAACGGGTGCGCTCAGCAGCTCTTTGCCGCCGCAAATTATAGAAGATATGCGTCCGTAGGGCTTATCAAAAGTATAGGCGATATTTCCCGCCTTGATAACCGCGAAGCGGTCATTTTCGCCGAGCTCGACTCTGCCGTCTTTTGGCACATAGGGCGTATAGTCCTTGAGCACAAACTGCTCGAAGCCCGTTTCAAAGCCCTTTTCCGCCCAAGGGGTATCTTTCGTCGAGACAAAGCTCAGAGTCAGCAGGCAGGACGGGAGCGAGTCAAAATCCGTGGGGTCGAAAAGTTTTACAGTCGTACTCCCCTGCGCGGGTGTTGAAAGTACAGCAGTCGTGCCCTCCGAAACAGTCTTGCCATTCTCTGAAAGAGTCCAGTGAATTGCCATATCGTCGAGAGTGGTAAAGCGTCTGCGGCTCGTGACAGTCACTCTGCCGTCGCCGTTATATACAGCCGAATACTGCTGATAGACGCGCTTCATATCAAAATAGCCGGGGCGCGGAGTGCGGTCGGGATAGACGAGTCCGTCGATGCAGCAAATTGAGCTGTTCGGGAAATCGCCGAAATCGCCGCCGTAAAAATAGCGGGCATTGCCGTTTTCATCCGGGACATTGACCGCGTGGTCGCACCACTCCCAGATGCAGCCGCCGAAATTGTTGTCATACTTCTCGACAAGATCCCAGAACGGATAGACATCGCCAGTGCTCATCGAGCAGACATATTCGCACATATAGAAAGGCTTCTTATATTCTTTATTATTGAGATAGTTCTCTATATATTCCGTGCCGGCGTACATACGGCTCTCAACATCCGAGATATCGGCAAAATTCTCACCCTCGGGAACAGCCTTGAACTCGAGGTGGGAGTTTTCATAGTGAACAAGAGCGCGGTCATCGCGCGAGCGGATATACTGCGCCATCGCTCGGTGGTTAACACCCGCTCCCGACTCGTTGCCGAGCGACCAGAGCACGACACAGCCGTGGTTCTTGTCGCGCTCGAAGAGTCTCTTCGCCCTGTCGACATAAGCCTCGCGCCACTCGGGAGCGGACGAGAGATGCGACCAGCGCGTCCAGTCCCATTCGCCCTCCCAGTCGTAGCCCATGCCGTGGGTCTCGATATCGGCTTCGTCGGTTAGCATTATGCCGTATTTATCACACAGCGCGGGGAAGCGCGGATCGTTGGGATAATGCGAGGTGCGGATCATATTGCAGTTGGCTCGCTTTATGAGCATAATATCTTCGAGCATATCGTCGAGCGTGACGGCGTGACCTGTAACAGGATTTGAATCATGGCGGTTGATACCGCGAGCCTTGATTGCTTTTCCGTTCAGAAGGCATATCCCGTCCTTTATCTCGAAGCGGCGCACCGCAGTATCGAGCAGAACGATTTCGTCACCGACGGTCAGCCAGAGCTCATAAAGCTCGGGCTGTTCATCGTTCCAGAGAACGGGAGAATCGACGCTTATGCTGAATTTTTCGCCGCCGACACCTTCGGACACAGTAACTCCGTTCGGCGCGACGAGCTTATATTTTATATCACAAGGCGTGCTGAGCTTCGCTTCAACGCGAAGTTCGGCTGAATTGAAATCATCGGAAACATAGCTTTTGACAAAGATGTCATCAAGTCTCTCTTTTCCGCGCGCGAGCAGATAGACCTCGCGGAAAATTCCCGAGAATCTGAAGCAATCCTGATCCTCAAGATAAGTGCCGAGGCACCACTTGACAACCAGCACGCAGAGGGTGTTCTCGCCGCTGACCGCGAAGTCCGTGACGTCAAATTCGCTCGTGCAGTGCGAGACCTCGCTGAAGCCGACGAACTTTCCGTTGAGCCAGACATAGAAGCAGGAATCCACGCCCTCGAAATTCAAAAATAAATCGCGTGAAGAGAGCTTTTCATCGAGCGTAAATTTTCTGACATAGAGCCCGCAGGGGTTCTCGTCCGGGACAAACGGCGGGTCGGTCGGGAAAGGATATTCAAGGTTGCTGTAAAGCGGGACATCGTAGCCGCGGTCGGTATAGGTCTGCCAGCTGCGCGGGACGGATATTTTATCAAATCCGCCCTCGCCGACATATTCGGGCGGCTCGCGCAGGACATCTTCAAAGCTTTTGAAGAAGCGGAAATCCCACTCACCGCAGAGCGGGACAAAATAATCGGACTCACTGCGCTCGCGCGAAGCGGCGGTCTTTTCATCCGCAAAGGGAATGAAATAAGCGCGCGGCTCGAGGCAGTTGACATGGAGCGTTTCAAGAGATTTGTGATAAGCCGGTGTTTTCATCGAATACCTCACAGCAAAAGATTTTTATACAACGATAATTTTAATGCTTACAGCCTTCAAAGTCAACAAAAAACAGAGCGTTCGATTGACCGCAGGGCAAATTTCGGATATAATTGAAAAAAAGCGAAAGGAGCGCCTATGGATATCTTTGACCTTGCCGTTATCGGCGGCGGACCCGCGGGATACAGCGCGGCGATAACAGCCGCAAAGAGCGGACTGAAAACGGCGCTCATAGAAAAAAACGAGCTCGGCGGAGTATGCCTGAACCGGGGCTGCATACCATCGAAAGCCATGCTCCACAGCGCAAAGATTTTCAGGCAAACACTCGATTCCGAAAAATTCGGCGTTACCTGCAAAGAGGCGGATTTCAATCTCGACGCTGCGCTCGCGCATAAAAATGATGTTATATGTCGGCTGAAATGCGGCATCGCCGATTCGCTCGAACACGCGGGAGTGAAAGTCACAAAGGCGAAAGCTCATATAAAAAGCAAGGCGGACGGGCTGTTTATAACCGCCGCAGGTGAAGATGATATATATTCAAAAAATCTGCTCATCTGCACGGGTTCACGACCAAAGGAGCTTGAAATTCCCGGCGCGGATATCACGGATGTGAGCGATGTATATAATCTTGACGCTATACCGAGAAGCGCCGCGATTATAGGCGGCGGGGCATCGGGGCTCGAAGCGGCGGAATATCTGAACGCGCTCGGGTGCATGGTGTCTGTAATTGAACAGGCAGAGAGAATCGCCCCGACTATGGACAAAGACATAAGCGCGTTTTTGCGGCGCAGTCTCAAAAAGAGCGGGATAAATATTCTCACTTCGTGCAGGGCCGTTTCGGCGGACGGCAGAAATATAAAATACACCGACGCGCGCGGAAAAGAAAAGACAGCCGAAGCGGATATTATAATAAACGCATCCGGCAGAACGGCGTGTTATGACGGGCTCGGGATCGAAAACATCGGGCTTGAAAATCTCAGCACGGACAATCATATGCAAACTGCCGTCCCCGGCGTTTACGCCGCCGGAGACGCGAACCAAAAAGCCATGTCGGCTCATGCAGCATACCGCGAATCGGCAGCGGCGATAAACAATATTCTCGGCAAGACTGACGAGATAGACTACCTCGCGATTCCGCAGGTCGTGTTCACTTTTTCCGAGGCGGCATCGATCGGCGAGACGCTCGAAAGTGCGCTCGCAAAAGGCATTGACGCCGTTTGCGGCGAAGCGCCGCTGCGCTCGAGCGGAAGATTTTTCGCCGAGGGCGGGCAGGACGGATTCTGCAAGATAATATCAGAAAATACAAGCGACAGGCTGCTCGGAGTTCACATTGCGGGCGGCAATGCATCGGAGCTGATATACGGCGCGGCGGCGATGCTCGCGAACAAAATGACTGTTGAAGAAATTAAAAATACGGCGTTCCCCCACCCCACGGTGAGCGAGGCGATAAGAGAAGCCGTTTTCAGATAAGGAGCACTGAGATGTACGACAAGCAATTCAGATTCAACGAGGACGGAGAGTTCAAAATCCTGCTCTTCGGCGACCCGCACGAGAACGATGATGTCAGCTCGGAAAAAGGCAGAGCGAAGCGCGCGGACACGCTGAAATTCCACGAGACCGCGCTCGACGCGCTCAAGCCCAATCTCGCGGTTTATATGGGCGACATATGCGCGGCGTCGCGCGACGACATCGACATGGAGTCGTTCAAAAGGCAGTTCGAGCGTCTCATTGCACCCGTTGTTGAGCGCAAGATTCCGTTCGCGACAATAATGGGCAACCACGACCACGACTCCGGGCTCGAAGAGGAGCAGACGGAGATTTTCGTGAACACCGAATACTGCGTGACCCGCCGATGCGACGAGGATATCACGGGATATTCAAACTATTACATACCCATTTTAGGCAAGAGCGGCAAGCCGGAGTTCAATCTCTGGTTCATGGACTCGAACAATATTTTCTACGACAAAGAGATTTCATATTACGATGTCGTTCACAGGGATCAGATAGACTGGTACGAGCGAAACGCGGCGAAGCTGCGAAAAGAAAACAAGGGTGCTCCCCTGCCCGCTCTGCTGTTTGAGCACATCCCGGTCGTTGAAGAATATGAGCTTCTCAGAAAGGCGAAGCCCTGGGAGATGTGGAAAGCCGTTCGTGGCTACGGGCATCTCAATAAGAACTGGTATGTTCTCAAAGACGAGGACAACGGATATCTCGCAGAGGGTCCGTGCCCGGCGGATGTCAACAGCGGACAGTTTGAGAGCTGGAAGAAAATGGGCGACATAAAAGGCGCGTTCTTCGGCCACGACCACATGAACAATCTCGCGGGCGAGGTTGACGGAATACTGCTCGCGCAGTGCAAGACCTCGGGATTCCGCGCATACACAGACGGCGGAAGACCGTCCGTCAGGCTGATAACCGTTCACGAGGACGGAAGCTTTGAGACGAGCGTCCATTCGTTCAAGGATTTCGGGCTCAAATGCACCTGCCTGGGACCGATTGAAAGCCGCATAACCGACCGTCAGAGCGTCAACGCTACAATTGCATCGCGTGCGCTTCTCGCCGGAGCGGCAACGGCGGCAGTGATGCTCGGCGCGGGCAAAATCTATCAGATTCTCAAAAACAGGAGGAAATGAAAATGGTGACTCATATAGTATTCTGGGCGCTTAAAGATGAAGCGGAGGGACACAGCAAAAGAGAGAACGCGGAGCACATCAAAGAGATGCTTGAAGCGCTCGTCGGCGTTGTCCCGGGACTTATCGAAGCGAAAGTCGGGATAAACGAAAACGGCGGCAAATATGACGCGGCGCTCTTCTCGAAGTTTGAAAGTTGGGACGCGCTGCACGCATATGACAGCCACCCGGAGCACCTCAAGGTGCGCGCTTTCGTCAAGGCGGTTCGCCTCGAGCGCGAGAGCGTTGATTTTGAAAGCTGATTTTTATTTTTAACATTTAAGAGCCGATGCCCGAAAAGTCCGGCTCTTTTTCTTTTGTGTGAATAAGCTGTTAATTTTGCTTTTTTGAGAATTTTGTTGTCATATATAGCTTTGTATGCTACACTGGAAGTGCAGAGAGAAGCACAACGGCAGTTATATCTAAAGCTCACTTCAGGCTCTTGAAAGCGAGGTTTTATTATGGATATCAACGACAATAAATTAAAGAGATTTTATACCGTATCCGCCGCTATAGGATATATTCTTTGCAGTTTGTACGCGTTCATATACTGTGCGTCCTACGGGCTCGTCCATCTGCACCTGCCGATTTCGTCGGAGTCGGTATTAAGCGGTGTGTTCGATGACTTTTTCTATTTCAGCGAAGCGACTATTGTAGTTTTGCTTGTCTTCGCTATCGTCTGCGTGGGGTCATATCTCGCGCTCCTGTTCATCGCGTTCGACAAAGGACACCGCCCGCTGCCGTTCAGGCTCTCGATCATAGCGTTTGCAGCGTTCGGCTTAAGCTGCGCGGAATACGACAATTATAAAATAGATCTGCACCTGTTTTGCACCGTGCTGGCGGCAGTATTCCTGCTCATAGGCATTTATACTGCTGTGCTTTGCGTGCGCAACGCGAAGAGCTGCGCAAAGTAAAAGCGTTCGCCGCTGAAAACATCTCTCGGAAGTGTTTACGAGAACAAGACAAGCCGAATAAATATCAGAGCCGGTATCATTGCGATGCCGGCTCCGTGTGTTATTTATCTTTACTTTTTTCGCACTGCGAGCAGCATCCGCTGCAGCCTGAGCAGCCGCAGCATCCGCCGCGCTTTTTCTGCCTGCGAATCGAAACTATCGCGAGCACAACGAGCAGAGCGATAACGGCTATTATAACAAAATCAACGGGTTTCATGCTATCAGGCTCCCTATCTGATAAACGCCGAACGCGACGAGCCACGCGACAACGCACTGCAGAATAACTATGCCTATCGTTGCAAGGGTCGAGTTCATCTCGCGCTTTATAGTTGCAACTGCGGCGACGCAGGGCGTATAGAGCAGAGTGAACGCGAGGAAGCTCGCGGCGGTCAGCGGGGTAAACATAGCGGAGAGTGCGCCGCCGAGGGTCGATACGCTCGTGTTGAGCAGGACGGACATTGTGGAGACGACCGCTTCTTTGGCGGTGAAGCCGGAGATAAGCGCGGTTGCGACGCGCCAATCTGCAAAGCCGAGGGGCTTGAATATCGGCGCGATAAATCTGCCTATAGCGGCGAGCATACTGTTCGCGCTGTCCTCAACGGGGTTGATGCGAGTATCAAAGCTCTGAAGGAACCATATGATAATTGTCGCGACAAATATGACAGTGAACGCGCGCTGAAGGAAATCTTTCGCCTTCTCCCACAGCAGAAGTGCAACGCTCTTGGGCGACGGGATGCGGTAGTTCGGCAGCTCCATAACAAACGGTACTGGATTGCCGCGGAACGCAGTATTCTTGAGTATCAGCGCAAGCAGGACGCTGAGCACGATGCCCGAGAAATACAGGCATATCATAACGAGCGCGCCGTGTCCCGGGAAAAACGCCGCCACAAAGACCGAATATATCGGAATTTTTGCCGAACAGCTCATATACGGGGTCAGCATTATCGTCATCTTGCGGTCGCGGTCGGACGAGACTGTGCGGGTCGCCATTATCGCCGGGACGGAGCAGCCGAAGCCGATAAGCATGGGAACGAAGCTGCGCCCGGAGAGACCAATTTTTCTCAGCGGTCTGTCCATAACAAAGGCAATTCGCGCCATATATCCCGTATCTTCGAGAATGGACAGGAAGAAGAACAATGTCACTATTATCGGCAGGAACGAGAGGACGCTGCCGACGCCCGCGAAGATTCCGTCGATGATAAGGCTATGTATAACGGGGTTGATTCCATAGGCGGTCAGCCCCGAATCAACGAGTCCGGTGAGTTTATCTATTCCGATGCTCAGCCAGTCGGAGAGGGCGGAGCCTATAACATTGAAGGTCAGCCAAAACACGAGACACATAACGCCTATGAACACGGGAATGGCGGTGTATTTGCCGGTCAGAATGCGGTCGAGCTTCATGCTGCGGCGGTGTTCCTTGCTCTCGTGGCATTTGACGACCGAGCTCTCGACTACTTTTTCTATGAATTCGTAGCGCATTTCGGCGAGCGCGGCGTTTCTGTCGAGTCCGGTATCGTTCTCCATCTCAACTATGCAGTGGTCAAGCAGATCGCGCTCGTTGCTGTCGAGTTCGAGCTTGTCCGCCATATCGTCGCCGCCCTCAATGAGCTTTGTCGCGCAGAAGCGGCACGGCAGACCGAGACGTGAGGAATGATCCTCGATAAGATGCACGATAGCGTGAATACAGCGGTGGACAGGCGAACCGTCGGAGCAGAAGTCCCAGACTTTCGGCAGGGTTTTGCTCTTTGCAACCTGCAGAGCCTGATCGACAAGCTCGGACACGCCCTCGCCCTTTGCCGCACTTATCGGCACAACGGGAATACCGAGCGCGTCGCTCATCTTCTTGACATCTATTGTGCCGCCGTTCGAGCGCACCTCGTCCATCATATTGAGCGCGAGCACCATCGGCACGCGCAGCTCAAGCAATTGCAGAGTGAGATATAAATTTCGCTCTATATTTGTGGCATCGACTATGTTGATGATGCCGTCGGGCTTCTGATTGAGAATGAAGTCGCGCGAAACTATTTCCTCCTGCGTATACGGACGCAGAGAGTATATGCCGGGCAGGTCGACGACGGAGCTGTCTTTTGCGCCTTTTATCGCGCCCATCTTCTGATCGACCGTGACCCCGGGGAAGTTGCCGACATGCTGATTCGAGCCTGTCAGAGCGTTGAAGAGCGTTGTTTTTCCGCAGTTCTGATTACCGACGAGAGCGAATATCATTTTTTATCCTCCCCGGTTCTGACTTCTATCTTTTTCGCGTCGTCAACGCGGAGCGTCAGCTCATAGCCGCGCACTCTTATTTCTATCGGATCGCCCATCGGCGCGACCTTCTGGAGCGTCACGCCGGTATGCGGGATGAGTCCCATATCGAGCAATCTGCATCTGAGAGCGCCCTCGCCGCCGACGGCGGTTATGACGGCACTCTCTCCTACTTTCAGTTCATTTAGCGTCATATTATCCTCCCGGAAAAGTTAGCCTTACTTAACTTAAATTTTACACTCCGATCGGACACTTGTCAAGAAACGGCGGTATATTTGACGAAAGTCGGCGAGAAAAATAAAAAATCTCCCGAAACGGCGAGGCTCCGGGAGAATATGTATCTGTTATCACAGCGCAATATCGGATAGTGATCCGACATCTCTGCGAGGCGGTCACATCATATTTATCGGCGAAATATCCGGCAAGATACGCTGTCTGGAAATCAACCGCCTCGGAAAGATTATACGGCTCGATTGACTCCATGAGATCGTCCGCCGTCTTCTGCGAGCCGTCAACCGGAATAGCCGCAAAATCGGTATATCCGCTTCTGTAGGCTTTATAATATTTCGTTTCGGTATAGTTATAGTCGCTGTCGCTCCATGTTCTGACTGTCTCGGCGTCATATGTGACCGATGCGTCGGCATGGGCATCGAAGAGCCAGAACGGGACATATATGCCCTTTATCTCGTCGATATGATTCTCGTCTTTAAATGTCTTCGGGAGCAGACGCTTGCCGCTGATATGCTTTTCAAACGCCGCCTTTGCGTCATTCTTGTCGAGCTTGAAGGGAATGACAAGATCTGGTTTAAGCATACCGGAGAACTGCTCCATCATAACCACAGGATTGCCGCAGAACGGGCAGGCTGTCGCGGCGGTTGTAGCATCGCCGACTATCTCGCCGCCGCAGGATTGGCAGACATAGGAGCGCAGCCCGCTCTCCTCATTCTCTGTCCACTCGTTCCTGACTTGAGTCTGCTGTTCATCGCCGGAAGCTGACTCTTTGTCAAGCCCGGCGTCGATGCTCTTGAGCTCCTCCATGGTATACTCGGAATCACAATAGGGGCACTTAACTTTTTACAATTTGCTGTCGAACTCAAGCGCGCCGCCGCATGCGGGGCACTTGTATTCCTGCAAAAAAGCCACTGCATCATCTTCTATATGAATCTGGCGGGGTATCTGTATTATTTGATATCGTTATCGTCAAAGATGTCGCCGCACTCAGGGCAGAACTTCGGCGGGTGCGCCGGATCCTCGGGCTCCCAGCCGCACTTGTCGCAGCGATAGAGCGGAGCGCCCGCGGGCTTCTTTGCGCCGCAGTTCGAGCAGAATTTGCCCTTGTTGACAGCGCCGCAGGAGCAAACCCAACCCTCTGCATCGGCGGGCTTGGGTGCGCCGCACTCGGAGCAGAACTTGCCGGTGTTTATAGCGCCGCAGGAGCATTTCCAGCCGTCCGCCGCGGGTTTAGCCGCCTGCTGAGCGGATGCCTGCTGCGCTGCCGTCTGCTGAGCCTGCTGCTGTTGACCCATGGCAAAGAGATCCTGGGCGTTCATTCCGTTGCCTGCGTTCATAGCCATGCCCATGCCCATGAAGCCGGTCATTGCGCCTGCCTGGTTGCCGGCCGCGGTCTTCATGGCGTCCGCCTGAGCGCCTACGAGGGTTGCCGCCGCCATGGTGGGATCGCGCATGATAGCTGCACGCTGAGCCTGCTTGATGAGCTCCGCATCCTCTTCGGGGAGGGTGACCGAGCCGAGGGCTATTGTGACGACCTTGAGTCCGCGAAGCTCGCCCCACTTTGCGGAGAGGGCGGCGTTCATCGCATCTTCAAGCTCGGTGTTGTGAGCTACTATCTGATTGGGGCGAAGCTCAAGCTCGGAGAGACGGGCAAATGCGGGCTGAAGCGCGCTGATGAACTCGGTCTTGAGCTGGCTGTCTATCTCGTCGCGGGTATAATCCTGCTCGACGTTGCCGCAGACATTGGCATAGAAGAGCATAGGATCGTCAATTTTATAGGAATAGAGACCCGAGCAGCGGACGGCGACATCGATATCAAGACCTATCTTTGAATCGACAACGCGGAACGGAATCGGGTTCGGAGTGCCGAACTTGTTGTCCATCAATTCCTTGGTATTGAAATAATAGACACGCTGATCCTTTCCGGTATCGCCGCCGTAAGTGAAACGCTTACCGATGGTCTGGAATGTCTTTTTAATGCTGTCGCCGAGAGAGCCCGAGAATATCGAGGGCTCCGTGGAGGCATCATATGTAAACTCGCCGGGCTCCGCGCAGAACTCGACTACCTTGCCCTGCTCGACTATCATCATGCACTGTCCGTCCGCAACGGCTATACCCGAGCCGTTTGTGATGATATTATCGCTCGCCTTTGTGTTCGACGATCTGCTGCCGATGCGCTTGTGTCCCTTTGTGACAAGAAGCTCCTTCGGCATTGCCTCGCAATAGAAAAATTCCTTCCACTGATCGGCAAGAACGCCGCCGACTGCGCCTGCACCGGCTTTAATAAGTCCCATAAATAAAAACTCCTTTGCATATTTATTACTTTATGGGGAAACTCCCCTTTTTAACGGTTTACATTTTCATTATATTATACGCCGCCGTTTATTTCAACAAAAAGTGCTGTTCCCGGCGAGTGTCGCAAAAATAGGACAATATGCAAATAAGAGCGCGTAATCTATCGGCCGATACGGAAATTTCTCTTGATTTTCCGCTCGGAATCGTGTATAATACATCCATTCCGAATACCCGCCGGTGTGATGGAATTGGCAGACGTGCCGGACTCAAAATCCGGTGGTGGTGACACCGTACCGGTTCGACCCCGGTCACCGGCACCAAAAGTCCACCGTAATTTTGATAGAATTACGGTGGACTTTTTTAATTTTAACAAATTGGAATTTGAAGAGGTACTGAACAATGGCACGAGCAAGGTATCAGGTCTTGGTCATTCCATATTGCACAGAGGACAGCAGCGTACAATTCTGTTTATTCCAAAGGAGCGATATGGGTATTTGGCAATTCATAGCAGGCGGAGGAGAAGAGGAGGATATCTCAATCATTGAGTCGGCAAAAAGGGAATCCTTTGAAGAAGCCGGGATTTCTAAGACATGTAACTTTTTCAAGCTCGACACCTGCTGTAGCATACCATCCAATTGTTTTAAGAACGCAGAAACAATATGGGGTAAAGAATGTTTCGTCATTCCGGAGTACGCATTTGCGGTGAGAGTAGCGGACACTTTTTTGCAGCTGTCTCATGAACATACCGAATATAAATGGCTGACTTATTCGGAAGCCCAAACGGTACTTCGATACGACAGCAATAAGACCGCTCTGTGGGAACTGAACCGGCGCATTGCGCTTGGAATGTTGAAATAGATAACTTCCATTTTGCCGCAATATTCAGTTAAAAATACCGTTTCAAGATGGCACTGCACCCTTGTACGATTTCTATCAGGATTATAGTTCTTTGACAAAAGAGACCCTGTTCATTGAACGGGGTCTTTTGATTGTTGCGTAACAAAAGCAAGCCGCGCCTGCCTTTAAGAGCAGACGCGGTTTGTCTATGGAAGCAACTCTATGAAGAAAGCTATGTCTTATACGAGCGCGGCGCCGAGGGCTTTGCACTCATCGAGGGCGGAATCGTCGGGAGCTTCGTTGCAGATAATCGGCTCGGAGACGACCGACGCGCCGTCGTCGCGGCAAGTGTCCTCCCATGTTCTCATCCACTCGCCGTCACCCCAGCCGTAAGAGCCGAAGAGGGCGATTTTCTTGCCGCCGAGCTTGCTCTCGCAGTCAGAGAACATAGGCTCGAACTCGCTTTCTTCAAGCTCCTCCGCACCCATTGCGGGGCAGCCGAAAGCTATGGCGTCGAACTCATCGACCATGGAAGAGTTGAACGAATCGGGAGTGAAGAGTTTTACCTCCGCGCCCTTATCTTTTGCGCCCTGCGCAACGGCATCCGCCATGGACTCCGTGTTGCCTGTTCCGCTCCAATATACAACAGCTATTTTGCTCATAATAATTTACCTGCCTTTCAGAATTTTGATTTATTGTCAGCGCGCGCCGTTTACGACGAGCCTTTCAAACGAATTATGCCTGCGGTAAGCGTCCTTATACACTCTCGTGCATTTTTTATAGAGCGCGAATTTCTTCTTCGCCGCCTCCTCGTCGCCGTAGACTCTCCATGTGCCGACGCATTTCGCCTTGTCCGCGCCGTATTTTATAAAGCCGTTGACATCCTCGGACGGATAGCCGAGGAACAGCCCGATTTCATGCGGGAAAGTCTCCTGAGAATTGACTCTTCTGACGAGCTCGGCGACGCACTTGTCCGCGTTATCGATAGGATAAGCCTTTTCGGAGAGAATGGAGAGCGCCTGTGCGTCTTTTAAATCGGCTCTGAGCCTGTCTGGGCGATACATATATATCAGCACGCGCTTTTCGAGATATTTTACCGGGAGCAGGCGCACCCCGCGCGGGACGAGCTTCATGTTCATGCGGCGTATGCTCTCGTTGAGCGTCTTTTTATCCTCCATCGGGCAGGTAAAAAGATTGCCGGTTTTGAGCCCCGCCATGGTCGGCGAACACTGGGATATCACAAGATCTTCGGACATTTTATTTCTCCCCTTTCGCGTGGATATCAAGTATATTTTTGAGCGCGGAGACCGAGCTTGTCGCGCTGTGCGCCACGGGGATATTCTTCTTTTTTGCCTGCCCCATGGCTATCGACAGCATCTTGTGGGACATCGTCCCGGTAAACAGCACAAGAAGATCGGGATTGCCGAAATTCTGCATTCCCCTGTCCGGCTTTGCAAACACCTTTGCCTTGCACGAATATTCACGGCAAAGGTCCTCATACCGTCTGACCATACACTCGTTGCCGCCGACTATCACTACACTCATAATTCAGCTCCTTTTGGTTAGCAGTTGCTAACCGCAGTCTAAAAAGTAAATGCCTTGCGGCATCACTCTTTTTATATTATATCACAACGGCGTCTGTTTTTCGACTCCGTTCGGGCACACTTATTTGTCCGCCGACTGGCGGTATTCATTCGGCGAGACACCGAAGACATCGCGGAATGCCTTGGCGAACTTTGAGCCGTTGTTATAGCCGAACGTCCCCGCGACCTCGAGCACGCTCTTGTCAGTAGTCTTCAGCATATGCGCTGCGGACTGCATCTTGAGGGTGCGGATATATGAATATATCGACTCGCCGTAGACCGAGCGGAAGCTGTTCTTTATGCTCGTGCCGGAGGCGTGGAACAGCCCGCAGAGGGTATCGAGAGTCACATGGCTGTCCATATGCTCTGTAAGATAACCGCAGACGCTTTTGGCGAGAGTTACCTGCGGTCTCGAAACGAAATCATCCTTGCCGGAATCGTTTTCAAGGTCGATAGCGCTGAGAAGCAGGAACAGTTCGAGTATCTTGACCTTGAAATAGCCTTTGCGGATATTCTCGGGAACGCCGCTGTAAAGTTCGGAAAAGATATGATCGATAGCCGGGTCGGAGCGGGATATATATCCCCTGCCGCCGGCATAGAAGCGGCTCATCAGCTGCTTCAGATCAACATTCACATCGCCCAGGACATACGAGAGACATTCGGGCGTTTTATCGACATCGACGACTATTGTTATTCCTCTGTAATATCCGAGCGGAAAGCTCGAACCGTAGCCGCTGTCGGGTTTGCAGCAGACGGTCAGATCGCCGGGTTCCAAATAGCACGAGCCTTTTTCAAACTCGCACTCTAAGCGCCCCTCGCGGCAATGGTTCAGCTCGAAGATATTGCCGGGCTTGGCGTTCTCCCTGAAATTGCCGTGCATATGCACGTCGTCATAGACAAGGTAGATGCCGGGAAAGACGGAATAGCAGGTCATGTTGATATAGCCGGCTTCGTCCTCGAGCCTGTAAACAGTGCAGTCATCGGTGCGCGAAATAATCTTCACATCGTCGCCGTATATATTCTTTTCAAGCTCAGTTGCCGTCATGCCGCCACCGCCTTTCCCGGTTTTAGTTTAATAATATTTACTTTTTCAGGAATCCGAAAAGTCCTTTTTTCTCTTCGAACTCCTCAGAGCTGATGCTTTTAAGTTCATAGCCCGTTTTGTCGATAACGCTCTTTATTTTATCTTCGTCAAGCGCCTCTCTCGAGACTATGACCATCTCGCCCTTTGTGTGGGAGGAGTTAACTTTTTTGACATCAAAGCTGTTGCGGATAGCGTCGTTTATATGCGACTCGCACATTCCGCACATCATTCCGTCAATTTTCAGCGTTGTTTTGATCATTTCAAGTTCTTCCTTTCAAAACGCGGCTAAACGCCGCGAATTTTTATGTCTATCCTGCGAAGAATATCACGGGGTGATATTTTTGCAGTACAGAAATCTTAGTGAATTGATTACTCAAAGCCGCAGTTCGAGAAAATATTTTCTCTCGCTGCCGGCGGAGTTTCAGATGCGCCTGCACGGGCAGAATGATTATATTCATTCTGCGCATCAGCTGCACTCGACGGCGGAGCTGATTAAAATATACGACCGCGAAATTATGATATCCGAGAGCCTCGACCGATATTTCAAATAGTTATTCGGCGGACTTTAGAGCCTCGACCATATCTATCTTACGGTTCTTGCGCGCGACCATGAGGCTGACTATCAGCGAGACTCCGAAAGTCAGCAGCGCGCTGATGACATATGTCTTCCAGCTGACGACCGTGTTCATCTCATATTCCCCTGCCATCGCGCTGACGAGGTAGCTGAGCGTTCCGAGTCCGCACGGGATGCCGATAATGACGCCGATTAGCGTCAGCCACATATTCTGACCGATAAGCAGCTTGCCTATCTTTTTATCCCTGAAGCCAACGACTTTGAGCGTTGCCATCTCGCGGTAGCGTTCGGTGTAGCTCATGACGCCGAGGTTATAGAGCACGACCATGCCGAGTCCGAGAGCCGCGACAACGAGAATGCCTATCATCATGTTCTGTATCTCAGTAAACGTATCGAACGAATCGACTATCGACTGCTTCGTCTGAACGCTCTTTATCAGGCTGTCGGAAGCGATATCCGATTTTTCGGTGCTCGTATAAATCGAATCTATATTATACGGGATATCGAGCTTTTCGGCATATTCGGGCGAGATAACAATGCTCTCGGTGACGCTGCGGATAAGTCCGGCTATTTTAAGCTCATATTCTTTGTCCGAGCCGTAGGGGCTGATTTTGAAGGTATCGCCCGCTTTGAGCCCGAACTCATCGGCTATTCTCATGCAGACATAAGCGCCGTCGCTGCCGATTTTTATATAATCGGTGTTCTCATCCGGGAACTTAACTTTATCGTGTTCGATATTATATATATCGAGCGAGAGTGTCTTTTCATCATGCTTGACGCTGACGGAAGAACTCCAGTCGCCGTCATATTTATCGGCAAGGGCTTCGCACTGCTCTTTCGTCGTGCCCTCGGCAACATATATGCGCGAGGAATAGGCTATTGCGCCGTAATAGTACATATCGAGGAAAGCGGACATGGTGTCGCGCATTCCGAGCGAACCGACAACGAGCAGAGTGCAGCCGATTATGCCGATAAGAGTCATTGCGGTGCGCGACTTATGGCGCATGACATCGCGCAGATTCCAGCGCGTGCCGAACGAGAGCTTGTGGAAGCCGTTCGTTCTCTCTATGAGCAGGGCTTTCATTCTCTTGGGCTCATACGGACGCAGGGCATCGGCGGCGGTGCCGTGGAGTATCTTCTTGACGCACAAAAAACCGATAAGTGTCAGGATAAGTATAATCGCAACAACAATTATAATGCAGAACAGCGGCATACGCAGACGCCAATACGGCATATCAAGATATGTTCCCATCGTGCCGTTCGGGTTCATAACACTCCATGCGATAATATAGCCGAGCGCCGTTCCGAGAACGGAGCCGACGATGCCGATCGAAAAGGCATATGAAGTATAGTGCGCGAGAATACGCCTGTCTTTGAAACCGAGCGCCTTGAGCGTGCCTATCTGCGTCTTTTCCTTTGCGGTCAGCCTCTGCATGGTCGTTACCATAGTCAGAACCGCGATAAGCAAAAACAGCGGCGGCAGGACGGAGCCCATTGTTTTGCCCTCGTCGCTCTCGCCTTTCGCCTGAGCATAAGCCGTGCTCTCGTCCTTTGGAAGAATAAGCGTAGTTTTGCCGAGGGCATCATCGACTGAATTTTCAAACTGCTTTCTCGAATCATCGGAAATAACATTTATCTGCGGATAAAAATCCATGCCAACTGTCTTTTTATAGAGAGCCGGCGAAATGAACGCATAGCCGTAGGTCGTATAATCAGGCATGAGCTGCGTCTCATCGCGTACGCAGATCATATATTCGCCCGCTTTTATCAAGCCTTTGACCGTTCCGCTGACTTCAAAATTTTTATATACAAGCGTCAGCTTGTCGCCGATCTTCACATCATTTTTAGAAGCGTAGATATCCGACAGCCAGATACCGTCCTCGCTCGCGGAATTATATTCTTCGCCGTCCATGAGCACAAAGCCCGAGACATTCTCGTTCTCCGTAACGGTCATCGCGAGGCTATCGCCCTCACGTTCTTTCACATCGGCGTTGACGGAGAGATAACGCGAGGCTGATTTCACTCCGCTTATGTTCTCTATTTTTTCAAGCTCGTCTTTTGAAAAGCCCGACTCGGATATTATTCTGTAATCCGCATAGTTGGATTCTTCGAAAAACGAAGCCATGTTGTCCTCAATGCTGACCCATTCCATATTGAAGCCGACAAAAATACCGACTCCGAGGACTATCATGATTATCATCGAGATAAACTGCGCGCGGTAAAGACGCATCGTTCTCAAAAGCTTTTTGAACAGCATACTGCGCCTCCTTTACCAATCAATCTCATCGGCAGAAGCCGGAGAAGGCTGATCCTCACAGGAGACTATCCTGCCGTTTTTCACTCTTATAACGGTATCCGCCATCTTCGCTATATTCTGGTTATGAGTGACTATGACTATCGTCTTGCCGTAATCGCGAGCCATTTTGAGCAGCAATTTGAGCACGCGCACGCCGGTTTCGGAATCGAGCGCGCCGGTCGGCTCATCGCACAGGAGTATCTTCGGATTCTTCGCGAGCGCACGGGCAATAGACACGCGCTGCTGTTCGCCGCCGGAAAGCTCGGAGGGGAACTTCTTGAGATGATCCGCAAGCCCGACTTCTTCGAGCATCTTTGTCGCGGAGAGCGAATCCGGGGCTATCTCTTTGACGAGCGAGACATTCTCGTGAACCGTAAGGGTCGGGACGAGATTATAGAACTGGAACACGAAGCCGACTTTCTTCGCTCTGTAATCGGCGAGCTCATCGTTCGAGAGCTTCGATATATCCTCGCCCTCGACATATATCTTTCCGTCGGTCGGGCTGTCAAGTCCGCCGAGCAGGTTCAGAAGCGTGCTCTTTCCCGCGCCGCTGGGGCCGAGGATAACAACAAATTTTCCCTCTTCAAGCTCCATATTCACCGAATCGAGAGCCTTGAGTTCGTGGTCGCCGCTTTTATAGACGCGGCTCACATTTTCAAACTTTACTACTGCCATTGCTTTTCTCCCTTTCTTGCTCATATCTTCTGCTCATGTGTTCGAGGCTGTCCTGCGGAACCTCCGAGAGCAGAGAACACACAGCCATTTGCAGATCCCCAATATCGGGGAACATACATCGCAGACTCTCCGAAACTATCTCATAGTAATGACCGTAGCGGTGCGCGGTATCATTGCCCGAATCGGTAAAATGCGCCACTCCGTAAGAGGTTTTGCTGATTATCCCGAGTTCCGAAAAAGTGTCCATCATATTGTGCACGCTCGGCTTTGACAGATTGAGCGCCGAAGCAAGGTCGACGCAGCGGACTCCGCATCCGTCTCTGTCGAGCTCCTTCATTGTCAGAAGGTAGCGTATATTTGATGCCGTAAGTGTTCTTCGGTTTGTCATGATCTTCCTCCCGCAATAAAGTGTCAAACATTTGATTAGCATTTGCTAACCGCGATCTTTAAAAATAGATTAGCCCCCGCTAACCAAGCTATATGGTAAACTATTCTTTGCGCTGTGTCAATATGATTTTTTCCTGTTTTATTGACAGACTAACAAATTCGGCAACATCCACAAACGATTAGCATATGCTAACCAATAATATTGTCGAAAAGCACGGGCACAAAGACATATTGATTTTCGGGCGGGCGCGTGATATCATTAATTATACAAATTTAATGAACGGAGGGATCAGATGCACCTGCAGGAATCCGGCGAGATGTATCTCGAAACAATATATGTACTTTCAAAGAAAGGCGTCGTGCGCTCGCTCGATGTCGCGGAATACATGGGCTTTTCAAAGCCGAGCGTCAGCCGCGCCGTTGGACTTCTCAAGCAGGGCGGCTATCTCCTCATGGACAAGGACGGATATCTCACACTCACCGATGCGGGGCTTAAGGTCGCGCATAAGATATACGAGCGGCACACCGTGCTCTCGAATCTGCTGATCCGCCTCGGTGTCAGCGAAGAAGTCGCGGTCGAGGACGCATGCAAGCTCGAGCACGACATAAGCGACGAGACATTCGCGGCGATAAAAGAGCACGTTGTCAAAAATATCAACAGTCTGAAATAATTTGCATCGATAAAAATCAAGCATTTTTACTTTTGCATTTTATTTTCAGAAATATTTAATAATGCAGATAGGCATGTTCAACAATTCGGCGCTTCCCATTTTGTTGAACATGCCTAAATATATTTGTGCGCTTGAAAAGCCTTTTTACACATGGTATAATAATTTGAGATTATGTGTAAAGACTTGCACATAAAGTATTACACAAAAGGAAGGTAGAAATGAGCAAAGGAAAGAACCAGGCGCCGAGCGGGGCTATCAAGCACAACACCTACACCGGCAAAGAGCTGACAGGTTACTTAGTAGGTCTCGCAGGACAGAACATCATCTACAACATCATCGCAGGCGGACTCCAGTACTACTGGCAGTCGATTATTTTTTTGCCGGCGATGGCCATCTCGGTAATATTCTTCGTCGCCCGCGTTTGGGATGCTATCAATGACCCGATGATGGGTTCGATAGTTGACCACACCAGAACAAAGTGGGGTAAGTGCAAGCCCTACCTCATGTTCGTCCCGATCCCGATAGGAATCATTACCATTCTCACATTCTGCAACAAGACATACACCGACTACACATCGACCGGTGCGCATGTACTGATTATCGCCTGGGCGGCAATCTCCTACATTCTCTGGGGTATGTGCTACACCGTCGGCGATATTCCGCTCTGGGGTGTAACCTCGCTTATGACCGACGATGAGAACGACAGAGCAAAGGCTCTCTCGCTCGCCCGTATCGTCGCAAACCTCGGCGCTATCGGCATGCTCATCACTTTCGCAGGAAAGGCTCTCTCCCCCATGTTCCAGGAGAAGAAAGGCCTTGACCTTATTCATGCGGACAAGATGTCCTATATCATAATCGCCGTTATCCTTACGATATTCGCAACTATTCTCTTCCAGTTTTCCGGCTTCTCTGTAAAAGAGAGAGTTCAGCAGTCCGAAAAGAAGTACACCATGAAGGAGAACTTCAAAATCGCGATCTCCAACGATCCGTTCAGAAGGCTCCTCATCTCGGGCATTCTCAGAAGCCCCATCATGCTTCTCTCGATCGTCGGTCTGTCGCTCGTTATGTACTACTTCTTCGACAACAACCTTGCCAATCTTGTTGTTGACGGCCAGCTTCAGATTATAAAAATCGTTCAGCTTCTCGTCATGGGTATCGGACTTCTCGGCGGTATGATCATCGGTACTGCCGCCACACCGAAGATGTCCGCAAAGTTCGGCAAGAAGCAGCTTTACAACTTCTATTCTATAATCGGCGCAGTTCCCTATGCAATGATCTTTGTCGTCTATAAAATAGCCGGCGGCAACCTTATGCAGAGCATGGTTTATGTCGTTTTGATGGCTGTTATGATGTTCGCGGCTTCCTGGGCTATGGGCTCGATAAACATTCTCCAGTCGATAATGATAGCAGACTGCGTTGACTACGAGGAGTACAAGAACGGCGTTCGCACCGACGGCGTGTTCTTCTCCGGCCAGTCCTTCATCACCAAGCTTGCAATGGGCGTTTCCTCGCTCATCTCCGGCTTCATTTATTCGGCTGTTCACTACACCGCCGAATACATCGAGACTCTTAACCTCGACCTGGCGGCAGGAAAGTATCATTTCTACGAGGCAAACGACGGAAAATACGCTATGGCGATGTTCCTGCTTATTTCCATTCCGCCCGCAATCGGTATGCTTCTCTCCGCTATCCCCACTCTCAAGTATTCGCTCACCGATAAGGAGCACACAAGAATACTCAACGAGCTTATCGAAAGACGCGCAAGCAAGAATAACGGAAACAACGACTGATTGTCTCCGACAAATCAATAAGCACGGCGGTGCAGCTCACTCGGGCTGCACCGTTTTTGATATGCATAAAAAATAACGGAGCAGGCAAAAACCTGCTTCGTTATTTTCTTTCGGGTTATTCGAGCGCCCCGTCTCCGCCCATGAGCGCCGCCAGCTCTCTTATGCGCTCTATCGGGAACGGCGGGGAGCACAGCGGTTTCATTGCTATGCTCATCAGCTTCATCGGGTTGTCGTCTGCGGCGACGCGGTTCGAGGACATCGCACCGCATCTGCGGCAACGGTGGACTATCGCCCATTCGCCGTTTTTTCTCACCCAGACCGCTATGGGGTCCATGATTCCCCCGCAGTCCGAAGCTCTGTCTCCGGGCTCGATATCAACATGCAGGCTCGAGAGGCAATTCGGGCAGTGATTTCTGTGCTCGCTGCCCGCGCCCTGCGGCACTGCCGTGCGTCCGCACACCCTGCAAACAAAAGCTTCGTTGCAGGCGTGAGTCTTATAATAACCTTTTTCATACTGTTTGCGTTTGTTTTCGCGATTCATTTTTCCTCCTGAAGATCATGGCTCGTGGGAGGAACGGCAGAGTGTGTTTTTTTATTTGCCGACCTCCCGGTCAGCGCACGCTCTCCGGTGATTTTGTGATAAGTCTCAAACAAAATCTCCTTAGTTTTTTATTCAAGAAACGGTCAGATGACCGATATCTCGTCTGTGTATTCCGCTCCGCACGGCATTATCGACGGCAGAGCGAGAGAGAATAGGTCGGCGGCGCGCTCTTCGATTGAAGAGATACGTTTTGCGCGTTCACCGAGCTTTTTTATATCCGCCGCGCGCATAACTATCGGCAGCTTCGCGGTCGAGCGCATGGCGCGGAGCTTTTCGCGTCCGATGGAGTTGAAGCCGAGCACTCTGATATACGGCGGTATGCCCTCGCAGTCGGGCGCTTCGATACCGAGCAGAAGAGCCGCAACGGCGCGCCTTATACGCGCATGGGAATAGCGTTTGGTCTTGGCGAGAGAATAAAGTTCATCGAGCGAAGAGGCGCTGCGCGAGGCGGAATATATGCGGTTTTCGAGCCCCTCGGAAATATCCGGCACTGCGGCTATTTTTTCGGGCGTTGAGATACGCAGGCACGCGAGGACGGCTTTTTCGAGAGCGTTGATATCCGCCGGCGCTCTGCCCGCTTCTATCTCCGCTTTCAGTATCTCTGCGGCACTTTCGGGCATGAGATCGGCAAAGCCCTCGCCCGCTCTGACTCTGGAGCGTATAAGCGACGCGCTCGCAAATGTGTTCACCGCTTCGCCGCTGTCGTGACCCGCTCCCTCGCGCCTGACGGCGAACGGGGTTAAGTCCGACTTGAGCTTATCTATAGCGCGGATATATTCGACGGCGAGTGTATCGTTCGGCGACGAGAGCACCGATGCGACACGGGGATCGAGCTCTTCCACGGCGCGCTGTCTCGCCGAGGCGAAGCTCACGCCCGAGAGCAGGTTTGCCCGCAGGCTTTCGCGCACGGTGTAGTCGTCAACGGCGCGGGACGCGGCTCTGAGCAGAGAGACGTCGGCACATTCGCTGCCGAAACTCAGCGTATCGACGCACCCCATGGCGTCGAGCAGCCCGACAGCTCCCCTCGCAAAGGTCTGCGCCGCAGCGCACGCCCACGGGACAGGAAGCGAGACGACAAGATCCGCGCCGTTCATCAGAGCCATGTGCGCGCGCGCGTTCGGATGCATCAGCGCAGTCTCTCCGCGCTGGACGAACCAGCTGCTCATCACGCACACAACTGCCGACGCGCCGTTTTCACGCGTACGGGCTATATGATATGCGTGCCCGTTATGGAACGGATTATATTCGGCGACGATGCCTGCGGTGCTCATCGGGCTCACTCCTTTCCGTTTTTCGACAATAAGACAGGGGAATTCTGCAAGAACTGCTTGAAAAATCCTCTTATAGTATATATAATATATCAGTAACGTGCTTGTTTCAAGCAAATCTTTTTATTTGGAGGCAATACTCTTGAAAATTCTTGTTATCAACGCCGGAAGCTCATCGCTTAAATATCAGCTCATCGACATGGACGGCGAAGAGCTGATTGCAAAGGGCATCTGCGAGCGTATCGGTATCGACGGCAGAATCAGCGGCTCGACCGAGGACGGCAGAAAGTTCAAATACGACGTAACTCTTGAAAACCACACCGCGGCTTTCCTCGAGGTCAAGAAAGCTCTTACTTCGGGCGACTGCAAGGTTATCGACGATCTCTCCGACATTTCGGCTGTCGGTCACCGCATAGTCCAGGGCGGTTCTCTGTTCAAAGAGAGCGTACTCGTTGACGAGGATGTTATCGCCGGCATCGAGAGCCTGTGCGATCTCGCTCCCCTGCACAACGCCGCTCACATTCAGGGCATCCGTGCCTGCCGCGAGGTCTTCGGCGAGGATGTTCCGGAAGTTGTTGTTTTCGACAACGCTTTCCATTCGACCATGCCCCCCGAGGCATTCCTTTTCCCGCTGCCCTATGAGTACTACGAGAAGTACAAAGTCCGCCGCTACGGCTTCCACGGCACATCGCACCGCTTCGTCAGCGCTCGCTGCGCGGAAGTTATGGGCGTTGACCTCAAGAATATCAAGCTCATCACCTGCCACCTTGGCAACGGCTCTTCCATAACCGCTATCAAGGACGGCAAGGTTATCGACACGAGCATGGGTCTTACTCCCCTCGACGGCTTCATCATGGGCTCGCGCTGCGGCGGAGTTGACCCCTCGGCTATCACCTATCTTCAGGAGAAAGAGGGCTGGACTCCCGCAGAGACAGCTGAAATTCTCAACAAGAAGTCTGGCGTTCTCGGCATCTCCGGCGTATCGAGCGACGACAGAGATGTTCTCGCCGCCGCAGAGGCAGGCAACGAAAGAGCCGCTCTTGCAAGAAGCATCCAGCGCTATCAGATCCGCAAGTTCATCGGCGCATATGTTGCCGCGATGGACGGCGTTGACGCAATAGTCTTCACCGGCGGCATCGGCGAGAACACCTGCGACCTGCGTGAAGATGTCTGCAAGCATCTTACATATCTCGGCGTTAAGATCGACTGCGAGAAGAACCTCGAGCTCAGAAAGGGCAAGGAGGGCGAGCTTTCGGCCCCGGATTCAAAGGTCCGCGTCTTTGTTCTGCCCACCAACGAGGAGCTGCTTATAGCCAGAGACACTAAGGCTATCGTCGAGAAGCTCTGATATGAACGGCTGCAACACTTTTATATTTGACAGTTTACCGGAGAAAGAGCTTATCCCCCGGTTTGAGATAAGCTCTTTCCACTGGGAAAAAGACGGATATTCGCGCCCGGAGAGCTCCGTGCGGTTCTGCGCGGTGAAAAACGAGGGCTACTATGCTTTTCTTGAAAGCTCCGAAAGCCCCGTGCTCGCGAGATACACAAGGCGCGACGATCCTGTATATACCGACAGCTGTCTCGAAGTGTTCATCGCACCCGTCAGCGGGCGCAGCGAATACATAAACTTCGAGATGAATCCGAACGGCGCTTATCTGTCGCAGTTCGGAAGCGAGAGAAACGGCCGCGTGTTCATAAAAGAATTGACCGCAGAGGCCCCGCGCGTCAGCGCAGGAGTTTATACGGACAAAAAGGGTTGGCATGCTCAGCTGTTCATCCCGGAGAGCCTGATATCGGCGCTCTACGGCTGCGATTTTTCGGTCGACGAGGGTGAGATACGCGGCAATTTCTATAAATGCGCCGACGACTCCCCGACCCCGCACTACGGTGCGCTCTTCCCCGTTGACAGCGCTTCTCTCGGCTTTCACAATCCCGAAAGGTTCGGCACTATCAAAATAATCAAAAGGTGATACAGATGCAAACGCAGAACACTCCATTTCCGCTGCAGCAGATAATCGATGAATTCGGTTTTGAGGGAGAATATATCGGCTACCGCGTTTCAAACGACGGTCATATAAACAACACTTTTGTTCTCGATTTCAAGAATGCTGACGGCAGCAGCACAAGCTACCTTGTTCAGCTGATAAATACGAATGTTTTCAAGAATCCAGACGAGCTGATGGAGAATATCGTCGGAGTCACGGGATACCTGCGCAACATAGTTATCGAGCGCGGCGGCGACCCGGAGCGCGAATGCCTCAGGGTGTTCTTCACAAAGGACGGCAAGCCCTATTTCAGAACAGAGAACGGCGAATGCTGGCGATGCTACAATTTCATCACCGGCGCGCACGCCTGCCAGTCCATTGACGACCCGAAAACATTCTTCAACGCCGCAAAGGCTTTTGGCACTTTTCAGTGCCTGCTCGCGGACTATCCGAGCAGCACGCTCCACGAGACCATACCGAACTTCCACAACACCCGCTCCCGCTTTGCCGACTTCAAAAAGGCAGTAAGCGACGATCTCAAGGGTCGCGCGGCGGGCGTACAGGAAGAGATCGACTTTGTTCTCTCGCGTGAGGGCGACACGGGCATTCTCGTCGATATGCTCAGCAACGGCGAACTGCCGCTGAGAGTCACACACAACGACACGAAGCTCAACAACGTCATGTTCGACAACAAGACCGACGAGGGCATATGTGTAATTGACCTCGATACGGTCATGCCCGGACTCTCGCTCTACGATTTCGGCGACAGCATCCGCTTCGGCGCAAGCACCGCCGCAGAGGACGAGAAAGACCTCAGCAAAGTAAACTTCGACATTGAGCTCTACAAAGTCTATACCGAGGGCTATCTTTCCGCCGCCGGCAAGAGTCTGACCGACGCGGAGATTGAATATCTCCCCTTCTCATCGAAGCTCATGACGCTCGAATGCGGTATGCGTTTCCTTGGGGACTACCTCAACGGCGACACTTATTTCCGCATTGACTATCCCGAGCACAACCTTGTCCGCTCCCGCACGCAGTTCAAGCTCGTCGAGGACATGGAGAAGCAGATGGACGAGATGAAAAAAGTCACACAGGAGATATACGCAAAAGTCTGCAAATAAAAAAGCCATACGGCATGGAGGGTCAGAGCTATGTTATCTCTGATGGACGAGCGTCAGCTCAGGCACAGTCTTGCCCTCTGGACGATGAAAAACAGCCGCTTCGCGCCGCAGCCCGGAAGCTGCGAGGAAGCGGCTTTTATCAAAACTTACGCTGTGCCACAAACAAGATTTGAGCGAGTCAATTCCGCCATCTCTTCAAACGGCAGACCGCTCTCGATATTCCGCACCGTTATACGCCTCGCCGACTGGCAGTCGCGTAACGGGCAGGAATGCACGCTGGTCTATCTCAAGGCTGTTGAGACGGACACGGACAGTCTCGGCAACACTGCCGAGATAACGCTGGGCTATTCAATAGTCAGCAGATGATATACTTTCTTATGGCGGGATAGACACGCTTTGCTATGAACGCGAGCAGCAAGCAGAACACGGCATCTTTTGGGAAAGTCGTGAACACGCAGGCGCTCATCATCTTCATGAAGCCCGGATATGTATTGAGATAGAGTCGGGTGACAAAATAGAAATACACGGTGCCGATAACATATATTATCACTGTGCCGACCATAGCGGCCAAAAAGAGCTTCCAAAATGTGCGCTCTTTAAGATGCTCGACTATGTATCCCGTAACTACGGCCGCGACAAGAAAGCCGATTATGAAACCGAAGGACGGCTTGAGCACGCAGCCGATTCCGCCGCCGTAGGTAAACACGGGCACTCCGCAGAGACCGAGGATAATATACGCCGCAACGCTCAGCGACGAGCGCCACGCGCCGAGCAGCATCGCAGAGAGCAGAACAAATTCGAGCTGCAAGGTTATCGATATCATCGGCAGAGGTATTTTTATAAATGTACCGAGGATTATCAGGGCGCACGAAAGAGCGCACACGGCGGCAGTCATCGCCCTGCCTTTTGAAGTCATTTTACTTTTCATTCTCTCACCTTCCGGAAATTGGATCGCATTTGATTATATCACAATAACCATACAATCAATTCAACAAATCGACTTTTCAGCGTGAAAATGCGCTTAGAAATACATAAAAACTTTTTCTTATAGCTGGAGGACAGACTGATGCAAGAGCTGATTAAAAGAAACACGCCGGAGATTGCCGACAGGTTCGTGCTCGAAATCGAGGACAGGCGCGAGGGCAAGAGCTTCTATGAAATCGAAGCGTGCGGCGACAAAATAGTTCTGCGCGGCGACTGCAAGATAAGCCTTGCAATGGCATATTACAGATACCTGAAGGACTGCTGCAATGTTAACCTTGCGCACTGCGGTAACGACAGAATAGGCAATATCACCGACGCTCCCCTGCCAAACGGCAAGACCGTTCGCATAATCGAGCAGGATAAACGCGCCTACATGAACTACTGCACGTTTTCGTATTCCGCCCGCTGGTGGGATTGGGAGCGCTGGGAGCGCGAGATAGACTACATGGCTATGCGCGGAATAAATATGCCGCTGAGCATAGTCGGCTACGAGGCGGTGCTTTTCTATACCCTGCGCGACCTCGGATATACGGACGACGGAGCACTCAATTTTATCAGCGGCCCCGCATATCTGCCGTGGCAGCTCATGGGCAATCTCGACAGCTATTTCAGCCTGACGGACAAAGCTTATGTTGACAAGCGACTTGAACTCGGCAAGAAGATAATCGACCGCGAGCTCGAACTCGGCATGACACCGATTCAGCAGGGCTGCTCGGGTCAGGTGCCCTCAACAATTCTTCGCGTGCTTCCGCACACGAACGCATACAATGTCCCCTCATGGTGCGGGTTCCCCGTAACATATCAAATAGACCCGCTCGACAAAAACTTCAGAAAATTCGGCATGGCTCTGCTTGAAAAGCAGCGTCAGCTCTTCGGCGCGCACCACTATTATGCCTGCGACCCGTTCCACGAGAACAAGCCCCCGATAAAGGGTGACAAGTATCTCCAGAACGTAGGAAAGGCTATTTCAGAGATGTATACAGCTTTCGACTCTCAGGCGGTCTGGGTCATGCAGGCATGGTCCCTGCGCGAGCCGATAGTCAAGGCTGTTGACAAGGATAAGCTGCTCATTCTCGACATCGACGGCAGCAAATGCGAAAAGACCGACGGCTTCTGGGGCTACAACTTCATCAGCGGCACGCTCAACAACTTCGGCGACAGAAACACACTCCACGGCTCGATAGACGCGCTCGCCGAAAACAAGTTCATGGAAGAGCGCGAAAAATATCCAAATATTGTCGGCACTGGTCTTTTCATGGAGGGTATTTTCCAGAACCCGCTGTATTTTGACCTCGCTTCGGATATGCTCACGCGAAGCGACAAGCCAGAGCTTGACTCATGGCTCAAGGACTACGCCCGCCGCCGCTACGGCAGCGACGAAGCGTGCCTTTTCGAAGCGGTCAAAGATATGCATGAGACCTGCTACAGCAAGGCTTGCACAGGACGCGAGACTGCGTCGATAATCTGCGCGCGCCCTGCATATGAACAGCGCCACACCGCGCCGAACGATGTCTTTGAGCTGAGATACGACAACGAGAAGCTGCTCGACGCGCTCGAAAATCTGCTTAAAGCCGAACACGCCGATACGGACGGATACAGATTCGATGTCTGCGATCTGACGCGCCAAGTGCTCAGCAACTACGCAAAGGATCTCTACAAGCGCAGCATAAGCGCATTTGACAGCAAAAATATAAGTCTTTTCGAAAAGAGTGTCAACACATTCGTGCGCCTGCTCGAAGATGTTGACAGGCTGCTCATGACACGCCCCGAACTGACGCTCGGCGAGCATGTCAGGCAGGCAAACGCCTATGCCTGCACCGACAAAGACAGGCAAAATTTCGAGCTCAACGAGCTTTATATGCTTACCCTCTGGGGACCCGCACGCTCCTCACAGCTCTATGACTACGCATGGAAAGAATGGGGCGGCATGATAAAAACTTTCTATCTGCCGCGCTGGTATTCGTTCTTCGAGCAGATGGCGGTCAACTTCAAAAAGCGCAAATGCACATTCACGACCACAAAGCGCCGCTATAACGACCGCGAGGATTTCGACGGAACTTCGTTCTACAAAAGCGTTGAAAAATTCGAGAACAAGTGGCTCTCGACCTACAAGCCCGAGCAGCCCTCGGAAGAGGACACGCTCGAAGTCGCGCGCGAGCTGTTTGACTTCTATGCGCCGATGATAAGAGGTGTTAAGGCATGAGCGTTGAGCCGCAAAGAAAAGGCGGAGACAAACTTGACCTGTACGAACGCCAGATAAATATGCTTGACACTCTCCTTCAACACGGAGCAATATCCGAAGCGCAATACCAAAAGAGTGCGGGGGATTTAGAGAAACTGATGTTCCCGCATGGAGTACCGAAAAGATAAGAAATCAGCCTTCGATTCACAAAAGAACCGAAGGCTGATATATTTTTGCTTATTTGCTTCGACTGTTTTTGTCATTTGATCCGGAATGGCCTCCGTATCCATAACCGTAACCGTAGCCGTAACGCTTGCCGTAGCTGTAACCGTAACCGTATCTGCGGCGTGAGATTGAATAATTGCCATATCCGCCCTTGCTGCGGTCGGTCGAGATATTGTAGACGCATCCGGCGAGATCCGTTCCGCCCTGAGTGAGGTCGCTGACAGCCTCGAGTATCGCGGGAACGGGGAACACATCCTCACGGATAACGAATATTGACGAATCGATATATTTGGCGCATATAGCCGCATCAGCGACGATTCCGACAGGAGGCGTATCGATGATAATATAATCAAACTTCTCTCTTGCCGCCGCAAGGAACTCGCCGGTCTTGGCGTTTGAAAGCACCTCGGTAGGATCGGCAATGCTCTCATCGCCCGCGAGGACAAATATCTTATATTTTTCGATATATTTTATCGCGTCGCTCGAATTTTTGGTACCGTTGACGACATCGGCTATGCCGTTACCGGAAAGATTGCTTATACCGAGATTCTTGAGCACTGACGGCTTTCTGAGATCGGCATCGACAAGCAGCACGGAATATCCGTTCTGTGCGAGCGCAAGTGAAAGGTTGACGGCAACCGTTGTCTTGCCCTCGTTAGCTCCGGCGCTCGAAACGACAAAGCTCTTGTATCCGCGTCTGCCATTGAGCAATTCCAGCTTTGTTCGCATCGCCTTGTATGTCTCAACGAATGCAAAACCGCAAGCTTTGTCGGTTATCAGCAGCTCCCTGCCGCCGTGGGCGGATTTCTTATAGAAACGCTCGCCGCCCGGCACCTGTGACACCTCGCCGATAACATTAAGCTGGAGCTTGTTCTGAATATCCTCCTGGCTTCTGACGGTGTTGCGCGCGGAGTCCCTGATTATTATAATGAGCGCGCATATGACAGCTCCCGCAAGAGCGCCTATAATGGTGTTGCGCACGGTACCGACAGATTTGTCCGGCTTTGTCGGCAACTCCGGTTCGTCGCAGAGATGGATACTGCCGCCGGAATAGACCTGAACGACATCTTTATATGTATCCTTAACAGCCTGCGCGAGCTCATAAGCCTCCTCAGGCGAGGAAGCAGTGACGGTCATATCGATAATGCTGCTGTCCGTCTTGCGTGATGCGGCTATCATCTTCGCAACCTGATCTGCGGTTTTCGGATACGACTTGCACTCCGATGCTATTGCATTACACATGGTGCGCCCGGTCATAAGATGGACGAAAGTATTCGCCATATAAACCGATGCCGACATATCGTTATAGGAGACGGAATTATCCCCCGATGACGAGAGGTCTTTTTCGGACTTATTGTTGACGATAAACGTCATGCTTGAAGTATAAGTCGGCTCTTCGACAGCTTTGGTCACCACTGCGCACGATGCTCCAACCACCAGCGCGACAAGTATCAGAAGCCACAGCCTTCTAAAAAGAAGACCGAACACATACATAATGTTCACTTCGACTCCGTCGCTGTCGGTATCTTTCCTAACTATCTTGCTCAATCACATATCCCCCACTTCATCAACGCTCATCAAAGAGTATCGACAATCTTTCTTCCTATTGAATCATAGAATATCTCGTGCTTTTCGGCTTCAGAGAGCTTATAGCAATTCCTGCCGTCAAAGACCAGAGGTCTCTTCATATACTTTTTGTAGTTATCCAGCGGATATTCCACAATCTTTTCCCACTCAGTCATTATGAAGCAAACATCCGCATCTGTCAAGGCTTCATCTATATCCTTTGCAAAGTTTATTGCACAATTCGGATATCGCTTTCTGAAATTTTCGGCACCCAACGGATCCCACGCGATTATATCCGCGCCCTCGTTGAGCAGTATATCTATATTCTGCTTTGCGGGCGCTTCTCGCAGATCGTCCGTACCGGGCTTAAAAGTAAGCCCAATTATTGCCACACGCACATCTCTGAACGTCGGAAAGAATCTGCGTGCCTTGTCGATAAGCCTTGTGCGCTGTTCACGGTTAACATCGATAGTCGCCTTTACGGTCTTGAGCTTCACCCCGGCGTGGTCGCTTTGAAAATTAAGTGCTTTCGTATCCTTCGGGAAGCAGCTGCCACCGTAACCTATTCCGGCTTTTAAGAAATTTGAGCCTATGCGCCTGTCCATTCCCATCCCGCAGGCAACCTCTTCGATATCTGCGCCGACTATCTCACAGAAGTTCGCTATCTCATTTATATACGATATCTTCAGCGCGAGGAAGTCGTTGGAGGCGTATTTTATCATCTCGGAGCTTCGCACGCTGACATTTACTATCGGCAGTTCGAGCGGGGCATACATCTTTTCAACTATTCTGTAAGCCTGTTCATCATCCGCACCGATAACTATTCTGTCGGCGTTGAAAGTGTCCCTGACCGCCGTGCCCTGTGAGAGAAACTCGGGGTTTGAGACAACGAAGAAATGAAGATTCGGGCGGCGCTCGCCTATTCTGCGGCGCACACTCTCACATGTTCCGATCGGCACGGTAGACTTGACGGCCACGACCGCTTCGTCGCTGCAATTGTCGGCGATGCTGTCCGCAACGGAGAACACGGCGCTTAAATCTGCGGAACCGTCCTCCTTTTCTGGCGTACCGACACCGATAATAATAACCTGAGCTTCGGAATACTTCGTCACATCGTCTGTAAACTCCAGGCGCTCGCGGTTTTTGAGCATAAGCTCTTCGAGTCCGTATTCGTAGATAGGAGAGATGCCCTCGGCGAGCATTTTCAGTTTGCCTTTGTCAACATCGAGGCAGATTACATCATGTCCGACATCGGCAAGCGTGACCGCGGTAACAAGTCCCACATAGCCTACTCCCGCAACGGCAATTTTCATAACATACACACCTTCATTCAAGATTCATATATGTTTTCTTTTTTTCGTCCTTTAGCTTCATCGCGCAGAAACATAGCGTCAGCATAATTTGGATATTATAATCATAATAAGACACTATCGCAATTTCCCCCACCATAGTTGCCACGAGCAGCAGAAACATTGAAACGCAGAGCCTCTCTCCCCTATAAGCTCTGCGTCCCAAGCCGATAAGAAGGTATATATAGTACCAATAATACATTATCAAACCCACTATTCCAAGGCCTGATGCCAATTCGAGATAATTATTGTGGGCATAAACATTAAGTCCGTAAGTCTGTTCTATACAATAAGCATTGTTTGCAAGACCGGTTCCAATAATCGGGTGTGAGTAAAACAACTGCGCAGATATTTCGCCAAATCCCTTCCTCAGTGCAAGGCTTCTGTCGGCGGACACATCATTGTTCACAACATAATCAATCATCTTTTCGAGCCTGAATCCCGCCGCGTTATAGAGCGCGGGAACCTTCAAAAACGCTATTCCTATGCCGATGACCGCAGTAATAACCAAAACAAGTCTGAGAAGATAAAAACGTTTGTTAACATAAAACATCAGCATTGCAAACAGGAGAAACGCCACAACAAAAAGTGCTTTTCTCGACGATGAAAGAACTATATAGAGCAATTCGAATGCCGTGCACAAATAGTAAGCTCGCTTTTTATAGTAATATGCCTTGCAAAAGGATATAGCAGCAGCAACAACGCAGATATAAGCAAGGGTATTAATATTATTTCCGGTAACATTATTATATCCTATGCGACCGAAAAATCCGAAAAACCAAAGTGACGGAGAAGTGCGAACAAAGACAGAGACTATCATTATCATGACCGCTGTAATAAACAGGGCAGTAAAGCGGTCAAAATCCTCGCGCGTTTTTATATAAAGAGTGATGCAGTAGCACACAAACAAGACCTGCACCATTCTCGAAATATATCTCAGAGAAAGGTTCGGGTCATAGAGCGCCCAGACAGATGAAAGCGCACACAGAACTATGAATATTCCGTACCATATCGTCGGAAGCTTAACGGACACAGTCGGTCTGCCGAGGACATTCACAAGAAAAGTGAGACCTATTACCGCAAAAAAAGTGAAATAATAGGCATAGTTCTGACCCTCTGTCTGCTCGTTAAACGCAAACAGAACGGTAAGCATTGCAACAATAGAGATATCAAGCAGTATCTCCAACGCGGACCGTTTTGAGTCTATTTTCAGTTTTCCGTTTTTGAGTTCTACCATATTTATCCCCGATCGGCAAATCTATAAAACGAGTATAACATACCCGACAGCACTCGTTTACTCCCGCCAAGCATAATAAGGTGCTTTTTCTTCAAATATTAAGATTTCTAAAGTCAATCAGGCCGTGATATTGCAGAGCTCCGCGCCGACAAATGCGGCGAGTTCTCTGGGGTCGAGGCACAGCTGGAGTCCGCGCTGACCTGCGCTGACATATATTTTTTCAAAATCGGATGCGGTGGAGTCGATAAAAGTCGGATACTGCTTTTTCATGCCTATCGGCGAGCAGCCGCCGCGCATATAGCCGGTAAGCGAGATGAGCTCCTTGACATGGATCATCTCAAGGCTCTTGACCCCGGCGCATTTCGCGCATTTTTTGAGATCGAGCTCCGCACCGACCGGGATGCAGAACACGAAAAGTCCGTTTTTCCCGCCGCGGGTGACAAGGGTTTTGAACACCTGATTCGGGTCGAGCGAGAGAGCCGCAGCCGCATGGACGCCGCTGAGGTCGCTCTCGTCGTAGTCATATTGGAGAACATCGTATTTTATCTTCGCTCTGTCGAGCATTCTCATTGCATTTGTCTTTGTCATGATTTTCACACTCCTGCCATGATATGCATAGTCCGCAGCTGCGTCGAGGATATTCTGTCGTTGACCGAATATGCGTGCTTCTCGAGGTCGCCGCATATCGCGTCGGTTAACCCCTGATTTTGCAGCTCGGTTATTATCATCGAGGCAATGTCCTCGACGATATCCGCCTTCGCCGAGGCGGTCACCGGTTCATTGTCCGAAGATATCAGAAATTCAAATGTATCGGCAAGCTCCGAGAGCTTTTCGAGCTCGCGCATTGCCCTGAACGCCCATTTATAAAACGGGCGGTATTTTCTGTTGAGCAGGAACACCGCCGACATGGCGTGATCTGCAAATTCTATCATCGCGAGTTGGGCGCCGCCGGTTTCACCGTGGGAAATGCAGCGCTTGAAATTATACTGTCCCGCCTGCGCCGCCATTATAAGATGACCTGCAAGCTTTTTGAGTCTGACATCCTGCGGCATATCGAGAAACGACCGGCGGATGCGCGAAAACTCGCCGAGATCGTCACGGAAAACCTCGCCGTTCGTCGCCGCCGCAAGGCAGCTGTCGGGCGTAGTCATCCACTGATTTACAGAATCAAAGCCCGTGCGCGAGCCTGTTTTCGCGAGATAGAAGTCCCCCGTTTTTATAACTCCGTGGCGGCTGCCGCCGACGGGGCTTATTTTGAGCCTGTCAACGCCCTCAAAGCTCTTCGGGAGCTTCGCATAGGCGCGTTCGAGCTGAAATTCAGTACGGCTGTCGATATCATCGGGCACGAAGATGCAGAATCCCGGCTCAAAATCATGGTCGCGCGATATATCATCGTCATAGCCGAAGCACTCCGAGCCGTCGCCGACAAGACCTATCGCGAGCTTATCTTCAAGCTCCGGGAACTTTTCATGGAGCATCAGCGCGCCGTAGGTCTCATAGAATTTTCTTGAAAGCTCAAGCCCTTTCATATATTTTGTCTGACCTCCTTTTTATCTCCTTGGCGGTCATGAACCAGCCGTAATATTCAAAAGTCGGTGCGCATTTTTCGCAGACGAAAGCGTAGTTGCCGTCGAGCGCGTTTGATTCATCGAGCAGAAGATTTTCAGCCTTTTGCAGGCAGTCGGTGATGAACTCCGACGCGTTTTCGAGCCCCTGCTGCGCCTCTGCGGCGTTGGCGAGGTTCAGATATGTTATCGCCGTTTCAGGCTTTCCGCCGGGCAATGCACTCATAATTTCTATCGCTTTTTGATAGAGTTCACGCGCCTGATCGTATTCCTTGAGAGACACGCAGGCGAGCGCCATATTGTTATAGAGTCCGCCGAGGCGCGCGTCCCCGGGCGGGAGAAAATCTTCGTAGATGCTCTTCGCCTCGCTGTAGCGTTCGAGGGCCTCGCGCGGGCGGTCAAAAGCTTCGCAGACTGTTGCGGCATTGAGGCAGACGGTCGCAGCGGTTATCGAACCGCCAAGGGACAGCGTTTTTACAAGCTCGTCCGCCTTTTCCGCGCTTTCAAAAGCTTTGTCCTTCAAGCCCATTTTGCGGTAGAGACCCATGAGTTCGTTGAGCACCGCGAGCTCGCCGCGCTTGTCGCCGCCCATTCGGGCTTCGGAGAGCCAATATTCAAGGTGCCTGCGCGCCGCGGGCATATCGTTATGGGAGAGCAGAGTATCGAGCCTGTCCACAACGCGGTCAACGGGGATAAACGACACATTCGCGTTTTCATCCGGATAATAGAAATCGGTACAGCTCGGGCATCTAGGCTCTTTGTAATCTTCGGGGTCAAGGCTCATATCAAAGCTCCTTTCGGCATCACTGATGCGTTTTGAAATAGTCGTCCGAAACATCGCGCAGGAAGCGATACATCGGTGCGAATTTTTTGTATATCCCCTCGAGGCGGGTTATTATCCCGTCGTTCCCGATATCGGAAAGCTCATCGGAGGCGAACACAAAATAGAGATACTTTGCGTTATAGAAATTTTCAAGTCCTGCGGGGCAATCGGGCTTCGGGCGCTTATAGCACTCGGCATCAAGCATTGCTCCCGTTGAAAGAGCCGATTTCACAGCCTTTTTGAAGCCATCCGGGTCATTTCGCAGATGCTCTCTGAAAACCTCCATGTAGTCCGCCGAGACATCGTATGTTCCGACGCCGCACGACCACGCGTGCGGAGTGACCTCGAACCACATGCACGGATACATATGCCACTCTTTTTTCGGGCGCATGAACATTATCCACATATTTTCGCGGTAGAGGTGCTTGTCGTGGGTATAGCGCGTATCGCGGCGCACCCTCGACACCATCTTCGTCGGTATAGTATTCATAAACGGGTCGATGTCGAGCATCATATCGCTGAGCGACGCCGCTATCTGACGCATCGGCACGGTCATGTTTGCTTTTATCTTCTCTTTATTCTCCTCATAGAACGCCTTTGAATCATTGAAGCGGTTGAGCTGCATGAGAAAAAGCGTATCTTGAGTTATTCCCTTGAAATCGCTCATCAGATAAGTCCCCTGTCGTGCATCGCCTGCGCCGCGAGCATGACGCCCGCCTTGGCGCTGTGGAAATTGAAGCCGCCCTGCATCCATGCGGCATAAGGCTCTCTGAGCGGAGCATCCGCAGAGAGCTCTATCGACGAGCCCATGGTGAACGCGCCCGCCGCCATAATGACCTGGCTGTCATAGCCGGGCATGTCCCACGGCTCGGGCACGACAAACGAATCGACCGGCGCACCCGCCTGCATTCCCTGGCAGAATGCGATAAGCGCTTCGGGCGTTCTGAGCTGGACAGTCTGAATGATATCGAATCTCTCCTCGTCGCTTGTCGGAGTGACATCAAAGCCGAACTCTTCAAACAGCGCAGCGGCAAAGACTGCAGTCTTGAGCGCCTCGCCGACGATATGGGGCGAGTTGAATATACCCATGAACAGCTCTCTGTTCTGTCCGAGCGACGCGCCGACCTCTCTGCCGAGGCCGGGTACGGTGGCTCTGTAGGCGCATTTCTCGACAAGATCCGCCTTGCCTGCTATGTAGCCGCCGTTCTTGGCTATTCCGCCGCCGGCGTTCTTTATCAGCGAGCCCGCCATTATATCCGCGCCGACCTGCACTGGCTCAACACGCTGGACGAACTCGCCGTAGCAGTTATCGACAAAGACTATCGAATCGGACACGCTCTTGACTGTCTTTGCAATCTCGGCTATCTTCTCGACCGAGAGGCTCGGGCGCAGGGTATAGCCGCGCGAACGCTGGATATATACGAGCTTCGGCTGCTTTGCTTTCACCGCTTCGGTTATCGCGGGGATATCCGGCTCGCCGTCTGAATTTAAATCGACCTGTTCATATTTTACGCCGAAGTCTTTCAGCGAACCCATGCCCTCTCCGGTGATGCCTATAACGGGGTGTATGGTGTCATAGGGCTGACCGGTGACGCTGAGCATTGTGTCGCCCGGACGGAGAAGCCCGAAGAGCGCGACGCCGAGCGTATGCGTGCCGCAGGCGAAGCTGTGGCGCACAAGAGCCGCCTCAGCGCCGAACGCGCTCGCAAAAACTTTATCGAGCGTCTCGCGTCCGCGGTCGCCGTAGCCGTAACCCGTGGTCTCGGTGAAATGGCTCTCGCTGACCCTGTTTTCGATAAAAGCGGCGAGCACCTTCTGCTGATTATACTCAGTGTTTTTCTCAATTCGCGCGAAGCTGTGTTCGGCGCGCTCAAGAGCCCTTTCGGAAGCATTGAGTATTTTCTCATCAAATTTGAAAAATGTCTGTTCCATGTTATATTTCCTGTTCTGTATCATATTCGGCCCATCTGCCGACGGGCGCAAAGCCCGATTTTTTATAAAACTCAACTATACTGCCATCCTTGCAGAAGAGTTCGACTCTCCTGCCCTCGGACGAATATCTTTCGGCGAGCGTCAGCACCGCCTCGCCGCCGAATCCCCTGCCGCGCATATCCTCGCGTGCGGCAACGCAGCCGAGAAATGCTGCCGAATCGGCGACAAACAGAGCACAAGCGCACGCCGCAAGCGTTTTGCCGCTGTATATCACGCTCCACTGAGCGGTATCTCTGTTCATGCGCCTCGACACATCCGCAATCCACTCGTCGCGCCCGCCGAGACGGTCGAAGCCCGAAGAAACGAGTAGCGAATATACATCGCGCAAATCGGGATATCTCAGCATCTGAGCTTCGCCGCGCAGAGGTTTCAAAAGATGCTCAAATCGGACTATATTGCCACTTCTTGTCGGCGAAAGTCCGAGCTTTTGGCACACGCTTTCTTCGCAGGAGAGCGTTGAAAAGCCTATGATTTTAAGAAACTGCCAAAGCTCTTCAAAATCTGCGTTTGATTCGGCGCTCAGCACGACGCTGTCATAAGCGCGGCAAACTGCGGCGGTTATAATATTCTCGTTATTTTGCTGAACCCAAAAACGAACGGCGGCAGAATCGGCGGAATAAGTTTTCAGATATCCGGCGATTTTCGTACCGAACGCGTCGCGGCGGCAAAAATCAAGAAGCTCTTTTCCTTCAGCCAGTTTAAGCATTGGCAAGCTCCCCGAGCATCACTTTTGCAAGGCGAAGGGCATCGTCTCCGTCGCTCATTTTTATCACACACGAGGGCGAGTGGAGATATCTGCACGGGAGCGAAATTGCGAGAGTTTTGACTCCGCCCGCGCTGATATGGATAGCCTTCGCGTCGTTTCCGCCGGCGATCATTGTCTTTGTCTGTATCTTTATGCCGTTTTCCTCTGCTTTTTTGAACGCAAGCTCATAGAGGTCGTGGTCATAGATAGTGCCCCTATCCATAAAGCCGACAACTGCACCCTCGCCGAGAGCGCAAACACGCTTTTCGCCGTCAACGCCGGGAATATCCGCGGCAGTCGTGGTTTCGAGCACGATGGCGTAATCGGGTCTGATGCTGAACGCCGAAGCTTTCGCGCCGCGCGTGCCAATCTCCTCCTGAACGCTGAACGAGAAATCCGCGTCATACTCGAGCTCGCTCTTTATCATCTCAATCATCACGGCGCAGCCCATTCTGTCATCGAGCGCTCTGCCCTGAACGAATCCGTCGCCAAACTTTCTGATTTCCGAGTCGAACACTACAGTATCGCCCAAAGAGACATATTCGCGCGCCTCATCCGCCGACTCCGCGCCGATATCGATATACATCTCATCAGCCTTCGGCATATCGAGTTCCTCTTCTTTGGAGAGCATATGAATCGGCTTGAGACCGACAACGCCGCTTATCTCTTTATCGCCGACCTTCACGCTTCTGCCGAGATAAACACGGGGATCGACGCCGCCGACGGCAGAGAATTTGAGCATACCCTCATCGGTTATATAAGTGACGATCATGCCGACCTCGTCCATATGGGCGTCGAACATAACTTTATTTTTCGCGGGGCTCTTTCCCTTTTTGTGCACGATAAGATTGCCGAGCGGATCGACGCGCCAATCGGCGAAGCCGTCTATCTCGGAGATTATGAACTCGCGCACCTTATCTTCCCTGCCGGACACGCCGCCTATCGAGCAGAGTTTTTCAAGCAGTTCGTACATCATGTGCGCCTCCTTTCGATTATATATGCCGCCATAAGTCTGGCGACGGCTTCGATATCATTTAGATCGACTATCTCAGCCGCAGTGTGCATATTCCTCTGCGGAATAGAAATGAGACCCATTCTGACTCCGCTTCCGGCGACCTGAATCTCGTCGGCGTTGGTGCCCGTACTGCCGCTCATGACCTCGCACTGGCGCGCGATGCCGTTTTCGTCAGCGATACGCTCAAGGGTGCGGGACATCGAATAATCGAGCGAGGGCGAGAAACCTATCATCGCGCCGCCGCCGAGCTTGCCGCACTTCTCCTTTTTGAGCCCGGGAGCCATGGCGAAGCTGACATCAACGGCGATAGCCTCGTCGGACGCCGTCGCAAAGCCGCCCGCCGCCGCGCCGCTGCCGCCGGTCTCCTCCTGAGACGAGAACAGCACGCTGATGCGGCATCCGTGATTTTTATCTTTGAGCAGCTCAAGGCAGCGAAGTATCGCCGCAACGCCCGCTCTGTCATCGAGCGCGGCGCAGCTGACTCTGCCGCCGAGCAGCTCTTTCGGAGTGCTGTTGACGGTGATACGCATACCGGGGCGCACGATTTTTTTGACATCGTCTGCGGTCATACCAACATCTATCGAAAGGTCTTCAATCTTTTTCGCTTTTTTGTCATCGTCACCCGAGGCGAGGTGCGGCGGAGTCGAAGTTATCACGCCGAAAAGAGGCTCGTCGCCCCACACCGTCACCTGTTCTGCGGCGAGAACTCGCGCATCTATTCCGCCGACGCGCGCAAATTTTATAAAGCCGCTGTCATCGATAGCGGTAACGGTCATTCCTATTCTGTCTATATGAGCGTCGAGCAGGATATGCACCCCGTCGCCGCCCGTGTCTCCGCACACACTGCCGAGCGCATCGATATGCGCGGGCATATACTCTTCGAGCATGGATTTTGCAAGCAAAGCCGCCTCATTTTCATTGCCGGAGGTTCCGTTTGCGCCCGCAAGCGCCAAAACAACGGCTTTCAGATCTTTATTTTCGAGCAATTTCCATCTTCCTTTCTAAAAATTAAGTTGAAAATTATGATAATATAGAGTATTATAATAATCGACAAACAAGTCAAGTCCATTGATTGGAGAGATAGCAATGAGTCAGTCGCATCACCATCATCACCACAGAAAAAAGACGAAGAAAAAGGTTATTATAACAATAGCCGTTATTCTTCTCGTCATAGCGATTCCGCTGACTGCGGGACTGATCACAGTCAACCACTATCTGAGCAAGATAAACTATGAGGAAGAGACAAAGGACATCAATCCGGAGCTCACAGAGAATCTCTCAGACCCGAACGCGGACAAGGATATATCCGAAAATATAGACGATCCGCGCATGTGGTATAACGACAACATAATCAACATCCTGCTCATCGGACGCGATCTCGGTCACGGTTCTAAATATTATTCCCGCGCCGACTCGGTCATAGTCGTTTCGATAAATAAGCTCAACAATGACATCAAGCTCGTCTCACTTTCGCGAGCGACCTATGTCTCCATCCCAGGTCACGGCAACGCCAGACTAAATGCGGCGCACGCCTACGGCGGATCGAAGTTGCTTATCGATACGATAGAGCAGAACTACAAGATAAGAATCGACCACTATGTGAGCATCGATTTCAACGGCTTCATCAAAGCCATTGACGCACTCGGCGGAGTCGATATAGCGCTGACAGAGAGCGAAGTGAAAGTTCTCTCGCCGATACTCAAGCAGAATGGCACCGTAGTAGAGGGCGCCGGAACCTATCACCTCAACGGCAACGAGGCGCTCGAATATGCCCGCCTGCGTGAGATAGACAGCGACAGAGCGAGAACCGAGCGTCAAAGAACGATTCTCATGTCAATCTTCTCGAAATTCAAGAAAATGTATTCGACCGAAAACTATTCGACCCTGCTCAGCAAGAGCACGAAGTTCCTCGATCAGGTTCTGCCGCTCGTGAGCACCGATTTCACAAAGAGCGAGATAATCAGCCAAGCAACGACCTACGCAGGATATCTCAACTGGCCCGTAACCGAGGCTATCATCCCGAGAGACAAGACTCCGTTGACAAAGATAAACGGCGTTGAGGTGCTTATAGTCAACTGGGCGAAGGTCAAGAATGACATTCACGAAGTCCTCTATCCCGGCATTGAGCCCCAGGAGCAATCCTGAGGCTCATAGATAGAATAATTTACAGCTCGACGCCGCCGACAGGGCGAACCGAGAGAATATAGCACGAACCCGAACCGAATACTTTTTCCATCAGGTCTTTGTACTCATCAAGCTTATTGAGCGGTACAAAGGCCTGAATTGTTCCTGCGAAGCCGCCGCCGTGGACTCGCCACGCGCCGCAGCCGTCAAGCAGCTTTTCACTCAGCGAAAGTGCGAGCGACACGGGCTGCTCGGACACTTTCTTGCAGGAATAGACATTCTGGTTGTACATATAAGAAGAGCGTCCGCTCTCGATAATATATTTCTTAAAGGTCTCGAAGTCGCCCGCCTTGAGTGCGGCTGCCTGCTTCTCGACGCGCGCGTTGTCGCCATAGAAATGCATGGCGCGAAGCACTGCTCTGTCGCCGCAGGAGGAGCGGATATCGGCTATGTTCTTCATGAACTCGTCCTCGTCGACCTCGCGCAGGACACTCTTGCCGAGATATTCGGCGACGCTCTCCATCTCCTTGCGCACGGCGGCATACTCATCCGTAAGGTCGGAATGGCTTCCGCCGGTGTCTACGATGCAAAGGGCATATCCGCAGGAAGCAAAATCAAAATCGAGCTTCTCGATAACGGGATTTGCAGGGTCGGCAAAGTCGATCTCAACGAACGAGCCGACCGAGCTTGTCATCTGGTCGAGCAGACCGCAGGGCTTGCCGAAGAACTTGTTCTCCGCCGCCTGAGCTATCTGCGCGATTTCAACATCGCTCACCTTGCCGTCATTAAACAGATGGTTAAGAATAGTTCCGAGCAGGACTTCAAACGCCGCAGAGGACGAAAGACCCGAGCCGGAGAGCACATCAGACGCTGTCGCCGCATCGAATGCGCCGATATTATATCCGCGCGACTTGAACTCGGCGCACACGCCGCGGACAAGTGCCTTTGACTTGCCGAACTCGGCTTCGTGCGGCTCGAGGTCGCTGATATCGATCGTGTCCATGGCGTAGCCTTCGCTCTTGACATTGACTACGGTGCCCTCGCTCTTCGCGGCAACGGCTATGGCATCAAGATTGACGCTCGCGGCAAGCACGCGGCCGTGGTTATGGTCGGTGTGGTTGCCGCCGATTTCGGTTCTGCCGGGTGCGCTGAAGAGACCCGCCTCACGGCTCGAACCATAAAACTCCTCGAACTCGCCGATAACGCGGCAATAGCGCTTTTTCTGAGCATCGACGGTGCCGGACGGATAGAGCTTTGAAAGCTCGGCGTCATATGCGCCGTCGGTCATTCTTTTTTTCAGGACATCTGTGGTATACATAAATCTACCTCGTTTCCGTGATTAATTATCTTTATTTTTCTTTGAGCTTGAAACGCTCTTTTCAACTAAAAGCCATATGAGGTTGACGCACAAAAGCGATGCGCCGCTTATGGTCAGGACTATCATCAGGGGCACAAGGAACGCAGACGAGAGCGGATCGAAAACGTTAGTACCCATGAAAGTATAGGACAGCAGCTTCGGCGCAAAGCCCGCCGCCGAAAGCAGGATGAACTGCCAATAAGGGAACTTGAGCGAGCCATAAATCCGGCTGACGCTGCCGAGCGGGAATCCGGGGATAAGCCGCAGGGCAAAAAGCAAAGCCTTGTTGACCTTGCCGGAGCTCTCGATTATCTTTCTGGCGCGTTCATTCTTGCTGATTATCTTCCATGCGTTCCCGCTGCCGAACTTCATACCCTCGAAATATTTGATGCTCATCATAATGATAATCCCGAGGAAGTTCACTATCAACGCCCAATATGACGGCAGAACAGCACCGGTAAGGACGCAGATTGCCGAGACCGCGAGGAACGGGATAAAGGTGCGCACAAGGAAGACTATCAGCATGGCGAGCACGAACTTCCAGCTGACGCCGAGCGACTGTATGAACTGCTCTGCTTCAAGCAGCTTTTCCTGATAGACCTTATACCAGAGCCACAGCTGGTCATATCTCAGCAGATAGACAACTACCGAGACGGCCGCGGCGGATATAAGCAATGCGATGCCCGCGGCGTTCATTATGCCGCTTCGTGTCCAATGCTTTTTCAAGCCTTCACCTCAACAAAAGTTTACATATAATTGTATAACATATTTCAGATCTTTTCAACTCAAACCGCACAAATTTTGGCGCAAATATCTTTTAAGCGAACGCACAATATGATATAATAGTATCATGATGTGTAATATGCACACAGACATATTATTCAACAGGTCAAGAGGAGGAATTTTCATGGGCAAGAAAGCTGTCGTTCTCAGCGGAGGCGGAGCAAAGGGCGGCTATCAGATAGGGGTCTGGAAGGTGCTCAGGCAGATGGGATTCACGCCCGACATCGTCGTCGGCACATCCGTCGGCGCACTCAACGGCGCGCTCATGGCGCTCGACAATTTCGACGCGGCGCTCGACATCTGGGAAAACATGAGCATGGACAGCGTGTTTCAGAATTTCGTCAACATGTCCGACGAAGAAAACCCCGACCGTGAATCATACATAAAAGAGCTCGCAAAAGAGGCTATTTTCAAGGGCGGCGCGGACTACACCCCGTTGCAGGAGCGCGTCAAATCGCTCATGGACGAAGAAAAGCTGCGCACCTCGCCGATACGCTTCGGACTGGTCACGACGATGTTCCCGAAGATAAAGCCCGTTGAAGTATTTATCGAGGATATCCCGGAGGGCAAGGCCGCAGACTACGTGCTCGCGAGCGCGGCGGCGTTCCCGTTCATGAAGTCATACAAAATCGGCGAATCCGCTTTTGTCGACGGCGGATATTCGGACAACATGCCGGTTAAAATGGCTATCGAAGCGGGCGCTGATGACATTGTGGTGGTCAACATCGGCAAGAATCCCGGCGCAAAGTTCGGCGAGGCGGACAATGTCTCGTTCAAATATATCAGCAGCAAGAAGCCGCTCAACGATGTTTTCGGCGGTATGCTGATGTTTGACGGCGACATATCGCGCGGGAACATCCGCCAGGGCGAGCTCGACGCATACAAGGCATATGATCTGCTCGACGGATATTACTATGCGTTCAAGAAATACGAAAAATACAAGATTGCGCCGTTCGAGCCCTACTGCGCGAAGAAATTCGACGCGATATTCTCGGGTCTCCCGAGCGCGGGCAGAATAGAGAGAGGCGGGCGCGAAAGCGTGCTGAATTTCCTGCGCGGATACGACGACAGACCGTTTGAGTTCAACTCCAACGTACTCTACTGCGCCGAGACCGCCGGCGATATCTTCGGCATCAGCACGCGCGAGGAATACACCGTCGTGAGCTTCGACAAGCTCATAAACGAGAACGCGACGGCGCTCATCACCGAGGAATATGGCACAAAAATCGATGAACTGACCGAGAAGCTCGACAAGGGCTTGAGTCTTGATTTGCTCAAGATGGTGGCGAACAATTTCGACAAAAAGTTCCTGCTCGCCTACACGCTGAAAATTCTGCTTGGCGACAGGATAGAATACTCAGACAAGCGCAGGCTCTGGCTGATAGCGGACATCATGCCGCAGGTATTCTGCGCCGCACTCTACTGCTGCGCGTCGATACTCAACGCCAAAGAACACGGAAAGGAAACGCAGGATGAAGATAGTAATTCTTGACGGATACACAACGAACCCCGGGGATCTCAGCTGGGATTTTCTCAACGAATTCGGCACATACACGGTCTACGACCGCACGCCGAAGGAAAAGATAGTCGAGCGCGCTCAGGGGTGCGATATAATCATAACCAACAAGACGCCTATAGACGCCCGGACGATAGCCGCCCTGCCGGAGCTCAAGTTTATCACTCTGCTGAGCACGGGCTTCAATGTTGTTGACGTTGATTTTGCGCGCGAGAAGGGCATCCCGGTTTCAAACGTGCCGTGCTACAGCACCTCGGCGGTGGCTCAGCTCGTGTTTGCGTTCATTCTTGAACACACCAACCGCGTTGCGCTGCACAGCGAAGCGGTCCACGGCGGCGAATGGAGCAGCTGCCCGAACTTCTGCTTCTGGAAGTCCCCGCTGACCGAGCTTCAGGGCAAAACCATCGGCATCATCGGCTACGGCAAGATAGGCAAGGCGGTCGCCAAAATTGCAGAAGCTTTCGGCATGGATGTGCTCGCCAATTCGCGCTCCGCAAAAGTCGGAGACTGCGACGGGGCGGTCAGATTCGTTGAGATTGATGAGCTGCTCAAAAAATCTGACTTTGTGACTCTCCACTGCCCGCTGACTCCGCAGACAACCGGGCTTGTAAACGCCGAGTTTATTGCGAAGATGAAGCCTAACGCATTTCTCATCAACACCTCGCGCGGCCCCGTGGTTGATGAGCAGGCGCTCGCCGACGCGCTGAAATCGGGCAGGATATCGGGCGCGGGAGTTGACGTTCTCTCGACCGAGCCGCCAAAAGAAAGCAATCCGCTGCTCGGATGCGAAAACTGCCTGATAACCCCGCACATCGCCTGGGCGGGATTCGAGACGAGGACGAGGCTCGTCGGAATAGTTGAAGAAAATCTCAGAGCATTCGTCAAGGGCGAACCGATAAATGTGGTGAACAAGTAAAAAGCAAAAGGCTGTCGCACTCATATGTGTCGGCAGCCTTTTTAAATTGAGCGGTATTATAAAGCAGGATAAGTTCACTTAGGTTTTGCTCTTGCAATACCCGACTGTAACGCACCGCTGTCGCGCGAGCGGCACGATATGAAATTGTATAATTCACACTCTGCCTTCGCATCCTACCATAATCAAGCATTTTATATTTCCCGCGTTTCGACATTTTCTTTTTGTTTGAAAAAGAAAACGCCTGCAAAAGAAAAGCAAAACCTACCCATGAGAAACCGTGGGTAGGCTTTGCAAATTCGGAGCATCCACTGAAACGGAATGCTTGATTTTATCAGAACGAGAGGATAACTTTCATCTCGAGCTTCTTGTATTTGGGGATTTTATACGGCTTTTTGAGCGTTGCGATCGCGGGGACATCGCCGCCGACGCCCTGCTGTCTGCCGTCGATATTGACAGTCAGGTTCGGTGTGCGCCCAAGCTCGCAGGAGTGAGCCGCATCATAGAGCATCTTCTTCGTATACGGGTGGACGCTCATCTCAAACGGAGTTCCTGCCGCAGTCACCGTGACTCCCCTCTCGCCGCCGACTTTGAGCCATCTCACATCGCAGCGGTTGGCGTTCTCCTGCGGGAACAGGTAATCGTGAATGAAGCTCTCTGCGCTCTGGAAGCGATAAACTCCGAGGCGCGCCGAGGTCTTGCGGTCGCAGTAGTTCTCGTGCGGGCCCTTGCCGTAATACTCTATTCCGTCGACGCCGTCGGTCAACTCAAAGGTCAGACCGTAGCGCGGCAGATTGACCGGAGTGATGTTCTTGCAGGTAAGCGACGCGGAAACCGTGCCGTCCGGGAACACAAGGTATTCAGTAACGATACCCGAAAGATATTTCGTGCGCCACTTGACGCTGAGTTTGACGCAGCTGCCGAAATGCTCCGCCTTGACGGAAACAGGGCGCATCATGCGCTCTGCGCTATCGAAAGCGTGCAGACCGATAAGAGTCTTGACCCACTCAAACGGCACCTGAGCCATGCGCTCGTTGTCGATATTCGCGCGGGAAAACTGCGGGCGAATGCCGCGCTCAAGGCGCTCGACGCCGTCCTTTTTATATGAGCAAAGCTCTCCGGTCTTTTTGCTGAGCTTCACTTCAAAGCCGTTTCCGGAGACGACATAGCACTTGTCATTCTTTGAATATTTTATTTCAACTTTCTTGCCGTCCGCTTTCGGAGCAGACGAAGAATAGTTATACTTGCCGAGAACAAACTGCTCGCGCGCCATGGTGTGACCCGCTTCGAGGTGCATCATATCGCGGCGCAGAATCAGCTCACAGTCGAGAGTGCGCTCGTTTTCGGTTCTGATATCGAACGGGATATCGACATACGCCTTTTCGAGATAGCCCTTGTCGGGGAGATCGAGCTCGGCGGATTCGATAAGCCTGCCCTGTTCGCGCAGTTCAAGGCGAAGCTTGAAATTCTCGAGCGAGGTGAACATAAAGCGGTTGAGAATAGCTATTCTGCCGTGGCTGAGCGAGAAATCGACCTGCTGATAGCATTTGACGACTTCATAATAGTGCGGGTTGGGCGTGCGGTCGCCGCGGAAAACTCCGTTGAAAGCGAAGTTTGAATCGTTCGGCTTGTCGCCGAAGTCGCCGCCGTAGTTCCACTTATCCTTGCCGTCTGCGGTCTTTGTTCTTATCGCCTGGTCGGCAAAATCCCAGATATATCCGCCCGCGAGACGGTCATATTTTTTGAAATCCTCCCAGTAATCGGCGAAGTTGCCCATGCTGTTGCCCATGGCGTGGGAATATTCGCACTCAATGAACGGCTTGTCGATATAATCCGAGGGCTTGAGATGATAGCCAAGGCCGAGGTTCCAGAGCGCGCGGCTGTGGATATGCGGCTTGTTCTCGCCTATCTCCTTCATCGCGGTCTGCACGGTGTACATCTCGCTGAACAGATCGCTCGTCTTGAGCTTCGCGTCGGGTTCATAGTGAACCGGGCGGGTCTTGTCTATCTTCAGAATCTCTTTCTTCATCTCGGCAAATGCGTTGCCGTTGCCGGACTCGTTACCGAGCGACCAGAAGAGAATACACGAATGGTTCTTATAGCTGTTGACCATATTACGCACGCGGTAGCAGCACTCGGCTGTCCAATGCGGATCACTGCGCGGGACACGCGTTGCGAGACCGTGGGTCTCGAGGTTGTTCTCGCTCATGACGAGAATGCCTATCTCGTCGCACAGCTCATAGAAACGGCGCGAATTCGGATAGTGGCAGGTACGCACATTGGTTATGTTGCTGTTCTTGAGCAGTTCAAGGTCACTCCTGATTATGCTCTCGGGCACGGCGTGGCCGTAATCCGGGTGGAAATCATGGCGGTTGACACCGCAGATTTTGAGCGGAACGCCGTTGAGCAAAATGAACGGACCTCTGCCCGTCTTGCGGTCATAGGGCGTTATCTTCACTTCTCTGAAGCCGAATTTATGCTCCCTGCGGTCGGTGTATTCGCCGCCGGAAAGAGTGACACGGACGATATAGAGATACGGATCCTCATGGCTCCAGAGTTCAAAATTGCTGACGGGTATTTCAAAAGAAATATTGCAATATTCGCCGTCCGCAAGGGGTTTTACATCCGCCTCGGCAGACGCGAATCCTGCGCCGTCGGCGCGAAGAATCTCGACCTTGAGCTTGCCGCCGTCGAACTGAGCGCGGCGCGCCTTGACAACGCAGTCAAGCTTGAACACGGCGGATTTAAAATCCTCCGCCATCTCGCTGCGCATATACATATCTTCTATAAAAACTTTCGGCTCATAGACGAGCGTCACATCGCGGAAGATACCGGAGAGGCGCCACATATCCTGATCCTCAAGATAACTGCCCGTGCAGTAGCGGCGCACGGTGACTGCGAGGCGGTTGGTACCCGGATGAACAAAGTCCGTTATATCGTACTCGCACTCGTCAAATGTATCCTGAGAATAGCCGACAAATTTTCCGTTGACAAACACTTCGCCGCTCGAATTGATGCCGCCGAAGTGAATGAATATATTATCCTCGGTCTCGGCGACCTCAAACTCGCGGACATAGAGCCCGCAGGAGTTGAGCTCCGGCTTTATGTAAGGGATCTTCGTGGTGGAGATTGCCTTAGGATAATTGATATTGGTATATATCGGGGTGTCGTAACCCTTTATCTGCCACTCTGACGGGACTTCGAGATCGTCGAACGAGCTTAAATCAAAATCGGGCGCATAGTAGCCCTCGATGATATCGTTGACGCTCTCGCAATAATGGAATTTCCAGACGCCGTTGAGGCTGACGGTCTTTTTCTCCCACGCCTCATCGCGCGGAAAACCGGCCGCGCTTCGCGGCTCTGTGTTGACGGAATATACGTCTATATCCTGCCAAAATTCTTTTTCTGTATTTTTTGCCATAATGACCCTCCCGGGAAATGAAAGTCTTTTGATAATATTATCATACACCGAGCGTTCCAGTCAAGCAGACAAAAGGAAAATGCCCCACACATTTCTGCGCGGGGCGAATACTGCTGTTAAATTTATTTGCAGTGACCGATTATCAATCCGACCAAAGCACCTATGACAGTTGCCTTAACAAGCGCGTCTTTAATGTGAATTTTCTTAACTGCTTCATCCATTCCGCCATTCCTGAAGTCCTCAATAGACGAATTGACCTCGCCCCACTGGGTTATGTTATAGCGGTCGCAAAGCTCAAAAAACTCATCGGCAGCAGCCTGTCTGCCTGTCTCATCATATGAATTTTCATATATTTTTGCATAGAGCGCGGGAATCTTTGCCTTCTGGACACGATTGAGATACACTGCATCATCCTTCACCGCATCTTCGGCCTTTGCAAAACAGTCAAGATAATACGAAATGTTGCAGGTTGACAGATATCCGGCCTGGTGTACAAACGGATCGTCGTAAAGCCCGAGATCGTTGATCGAATTTTTCAGTCCCGCAGCACACTTATTCATATATTCCGCAATATAAGGAGCCGCATCGCCGTAATAGATTTCAAGATAACGGTTGACAACCGCCGCAACGTCCATCTCGCTTCCTTCCCACATAAGCTTTGCAAGGACATATGCGCGCAGGTTCGCAAACTCACCGCCTACCTCACGTGAAGCCTGGTGGAAAACACCCATAACATTGTTGTCTTCATAGAACTTCTGATTATCCTGCTGGACAGCAAAGTTCGGGAACGGAAGGAGCAGATGCGTGAAATTGACAACATAGTCCCAGACTATGATATTATTCGTAACTTTCTTCCACGAAAGGAGCTTGTTTCTGAACTCAGTCGAGCCGTATGTTCCGCCATCCTTATACGAGCAAGCCTGATCGCCTCTCATAGCGCAAAGCTTGATAACAACATTGGGCTCTGCCTTTATGTTTTTGGGCGGATCCTCAGTGTAGAAATAAGCAAGAGTGGATATGTACTTATCGGGATGCTCTTTTGCAAGCTCGTTTATAAACGGAAGCAGGGTTCCCATTCCGCTGCCGCCGGCTGCAAGATCTGCCTTGCGACATTCAGAGCAGGTGCACTTATTCTGGTTGTCCATAATACTGAAATCCCAATATATCTGATCGGGGTTTTCTTCTATCATCTTATTGAGCTTCTCTTTTACTATTCCAAGAACCTCTTTGTTGCTCAGACAAAGCTGCGCGGAATGACCGTCACTGCTCGGGGTGCGCTTTCCGTTTCTCATCGCAAAATACTCGGGATGAGATTCGAAATATTCCTCTTCGGAAACGAAAGTCTGGACGCTGTGACACCATGTGCCCCACTGATTATACTTATTAATCCTGTCGGAATTACGATAATAACCGATACCGTTGAGGCGCAACTTCTCGAACCAGTTGGGCTGAGCTGTCTCGTATGAATAGACATTTCGCCATGCCATTGCGGGCTTCTCAACAGTATTATAGCAACTAATATAAACCGTGGGCTGATTGGGAATGTAATCCTCTTTTTCGGTAGCCCAAAGGCACCCGAGTTCGTCCTCAAGGAATCCGTAAACCGCGTTCATTGAACCGAGTTCATTGACACCGCAAAGATAGAGCTTTGCGCCGTCTGTCAGGACACGGTAACCGTCAGCGCCGGCTTCTTCACTCGTAGGGGCAACAGACGCACGGGTCGTGTCGCCTATAACGATTTCTTTTTCGGTTACCATCGCATCGTCTGTCCTGACCTCAAGCTTCGCTCCGGTCATCTTTTCGAAAGTTTCCGCAAAGAATTCGACGGCATATTTAAGCCTTGCGCCTGCGGCTGCAGAATAAACAAGCACATAGTCTGTCTCCCCGTCCTTTGCAAGACAGAGACCATTGTCCTTGGGTTGTGCCATAGCAGCAATTCTGTCACTCTCTGCGGTTGAAGAAACGCTGAAAGTAATGCCATTGCCGAGTGCGCTTGCGGGCACAGCAACCGGAATAGCTGCAATAAGTATAACAGCAAGAGCTATGGCGACTATTCTTTTCATTTTCTTTTCCATCATACTATCTCCTATCTTTTTTTAATGTCTTGCTGTAATCTATTTTAACACCGTAAATATATTTTTTTATTCTCAGCAGTTATAAAATTACCAAAAAATGAGAAAAATTGTAATAAAATGTAAAAACATTGTTAACAATCAACAATTCAATTAATATCCGACATTCAACATAATTCATTTGAATCGTTACATTTCGGTATAACTATCAATTTCTCTGCCCTGATTTATAATTGTTTTGAATATTAAAGCCGGACATAGCGCACGTGCGGCGTATGTCCGGTTGCTGATTTTAACGTTTTAATTATTACGAAAGCTCTTTATAATTGCTTAGGAATTCCGTCACGTCGGAAAGCATTTTTGCCGTGCCGCCCTCCGAATTGCTCTCGAGATTCAGAACGAGAATCGGGTCATGCACGCTCATGCGCAGCAGGAACCATCCGTCGCCGTTATCTTTGTCAGTATTTATTCTGATGCCCTCGTAGTTTATCTTCTCCGCCTGCCAGCCGTCGCGCTCTTCGGCGAGAGCTTTCAGGTCGGCTATAACTTTTTCGCCGTAGGGTTTGAAATCTTCAAGGTCTATCTTGAACCTGCGCTCAAGCTCCTCCGCCGGCTCTTCAAGGTCGGAGATAAAGCTCTCGAGGCTGCCACCGCTCTTTTTGAGCAGAGCCGCTTTTATAATCAGCTTCGTGACGAGATACGCGCCGTCGTCGAGATAATAATTCTCCCTGAACGCGGCATGGCCGGATGTCTCAATCGCAAGCGGGCAGTCGATGCCCTCTTTATTGAGTTCTATTTGCTTGTTGATAACATTCTTATAGCCGCGCTTAAATCTGATATGCTTGCCGCCGTGCGCCTCGATGAATTTTGTGAGCCCAGCGGAGGTTACGGAGTCGGTAACTATAACCGCGCCCGGTTCGTTTTCAAGTATAACAGCCGATATCATGGCGACAAGGCGGTTGCGGTTGAGTTCTCTGCAGTCCGAGAGAATGCAACCCGCTCTGTCAACATCGGTGTCGAAAACAATGCCGAAGTCGGCGTTTGTCTGTTTGACCCGCTCGGCGGCGCTGTCTATCATCACAGAAGATTCGGGGTTCGGCACATATACGGGGAAGTTGCCGTCCGGTTCAAGATTCATACTCGGCGAGACATCGGCGCCCAGAGGAGCGAGGACTTCGGAAGCGTAGAAGCCGCCCGCGCCGTTTCCGGCGTCTACCATTATTCTCATACCCACAAGAGGTTTGTCGGATTCGTCCGCGCTGATGCCTTTGCAGATAAGCGAGCGCAGGTGCGCGGCATACTGCTTCATATGGTCGCACGAGGTTATTTGGGCAGGAGCATCGCCGAGTTCGATATTCTCCGCTTTTTCGAGTATGTAAGCGATATCGGGCGAATCGAGTCCGCCGTCGACGGTGAAAAATTTGAGTCCGTTTCTATCGCCCGGATGGTGGCTCGCAGTCATCTGAACGGAGCCGTCACAGGGCAGATCGAGCACAGCCATAAACATGGCGGGAGTTGAGCTGAGCGAGCAGTCGATTATATTGACGCCGCGCAAAGCGAGTCCCCTGACAACCGCCACACTTATACGCCCGGCCGAAAGGCGCGGATCGTGGCCAATGGCAACGGTAAGCTTATCCACCGCTTTGCCTGTCTTTTCGCTGAGGAAATCCGCAAACGCCGCGCTCGCCTTTGAGATGAACTCATCACTCATATAGAGCGGCTCGTCGCCGTTTCCGATGCCTATTCCGCGGATATCCGTTCCGCTCTTGAACTTTTTATAGATGCCTGTCATATCCGTTCCTCCCGTTTCTTCTGCGTCATTCGGCGCAGATATCGTTTTTGATTTTGCCGTAGGTCTTTTCGCCTATCCCGTCGACATTCGTTATCTCCCACGGATAGATAAACTCTCCGTGTTCCTCGCGGTAGCCGATAATATTTTCGGCTTTCTTTTCTCCGATGCCGTCGAGCGCGGTCAGCTCTTCTTTGTCGGCGGAGTTTATGTCTATTCCGTCGCCGTGTGAAGAAGTATATTGAATTATACTCCCGGCGCGGCTCGGAGAGAACCGCAGGGCGAATGCCGCAGATATTGCGACAGCGAGCAGAATGAACGCGGACGCCTCAAGCAGAATTTCGTTTTTCGATCTGCTCACAGCGTCCACCTCCGGTAATTTATTGAATTTATTGTAACATATGGCAGGAGGGATTTCAACCGATTATTATTTCAAAAATCCCACCAACTCATCCGTGTCGCGCGGGTTGATGCGTTTGGAGATTATATATGTCTTGTCGCTGCCGTCCGCGTTTTTCTCGCCGAAGCGGCCGTAGGACGAGGTGACTGCCGTGCCGTCGGGAAGCACGACATTGCCGCAATAGGCAGTGTCGGCATTCGATTTGATCTCGGGCTCGGTCTGACCGTCGAGATAAGTGTGGGCAATCTTGATTCGATAGTCGCCCTCGGTGCCGTTTTTCAGGTCGTCGTAGCTGCCTATCCACGCTATCCAGCCCTCGCTGTACCAGTCGCCGTTGTCGGAATGGAGCTTCACTTTTTCCGGGTCGCGCTCTATCGAGCGAAAGGTTATAAACAGCCTGCCGTCTTTCAGATAGTCCGCCTTGTGGCGCTCGCCGTTGAGAGCCGCGGGGGCATGGACGGGTTCCGACCATGTTTTGCCCTCATCGCGTGAAAACGAGATAAGTGAATTTTCCTTCTTCGTGTTCGAGCGCGAGATGAGGCAGAGCTCGTCGCCCTCTCCCCTGTCGCTTCGTATGACTTCGACCTCGCACATATTCGAACGCAGTTCCATATCTCTGTGGGCGGCGAAATATTTTTCCGGCTCGCTCCACTGCACGCGCCCATCGGGGGTGAAGCTGAGGATAGTTTTATAGTTATAGAAATCGCCGTCGTGGAAAAAGCCCATCCATTTATCGACAAATTTGCCGTTCTCCTTGAGCCTTGTCAGCGACGCCATGGCGACTATCGGGATAAGCTCATAGCCGTCGGCTCGCGAATAAAATGTCTCAAACTCGCTCCATGTTTCGCCCTCGTCGCATGAGACGGAGCAGTTGAAGCCGCCGGGGGTGTCCATTCCGGGCCACTTGGAGTTTGCGGAAATGAGAATCAGTTTATCCGGCGTGCCGTCCGAAAATTCGAGGCGGTAGACAGTCGGTGTCTCGAGCGATTTTTTCCACGACTCGGGCGGAGAAGCTATGCTCTTTGTGTAGCTGCGCCCGCCGTCCGCGCTTATTTTATTGAGAACGGCGCCCTTGCCGTGGCCGTGGGGATACACAGTAAGAATATCGCCGTTTTTGAGCAGGACGGAGTCGGGGTGGCCGAGATAGCTTTCGCTGTCGTCGACCACGGTCTGTTCGTAGAGATAAGCGTATTTTTTCGCCGTATTCTCCGGCTTCACGCTCAGATCGAGCTGAGGGACGGTATAATTTTTGCCGATAAAATCATTCATAGTTTTACTCCGCTATCGCTCTTATTCTGAACGCCTTGACGCCGTGGGGCTCGACAAATGCGCTGAGCGTTGTGTTGATGACGGAAGTCTCTTTTGTCCACAGGTCATATACCTCATATTCCTGCGCGAGCGGAGTGGTTATATACGAGCGGCAGACGATATCGTCCATGCGGTGCTCGAAATATCTTGTTTCGCTGCCCTTGTTGAAGAAGCAAACCGCGACATCGCCGTTTTCAAGCGGCTTTATGAGCGTATCGGCTATGATAGTTGTCTTTATTCTTCTGCACTGCTCGCCGAGCGAATCCTGATCGATAGCAATCATATCTCTGTCGGTGAGTATTTTCAGCGTCTCGTTCTCCGTGTCGGCGGTGCCGTCCTCGCGGATAAATTCACGCACATCGTTGCCGAGAATGAGCGGAGCCGCCATGAAGCACCAGAGGGTGAAATGGCTGCGGTTCTCTTCTGCGGTCAAATCGCCGTTGCCGACCTCGAGCATATCCGGGTCGTTCCAGTTGCCCTTGCCGGAATACTTGAAGAGATTGACATTGACTTCGTATATGCCGAGAACCGACTTCCAGTTTGCCTGGATATCGGGCGTTGTGCGCCAAAGGTTGCCTGCCGCCGCGCCCCAGCGCCACGGGAGATTTCTGCCCCACTCGCAGATGGAATAGACTATCGGGCGCTCCTCGGTGCCGTTTCTGTCGGCATATTCGGCGGTTGCACGCATGAGCTCTCTGCCCATCTTCGCATACTGGATAGCCGCGCTGTCCTGTCTCGAAGCGACGGGGTTTTCAAGCTCGATTGTGTTCGAGCCCGCTTCGAGCGTTATTTTCACCTGATGTCTGCCGTCGGCAGTGAAGCCCTTGGTCGGCGGGACGGTGGTAGTATACTTATCGTCGCCGTTGACGGTAACTTCGAGATATTTGAAGCTGTTGCTCTTCTTTCTGATTCCGAGGGTGAGTGAATATTCGCCCGCCTCCGGGACTTCGACGGTAAACAGCGCCGAGCCTCTGTGAGCGGAGAGACCGGAGATATATCTGCCGGAATCAAGGCGCTCGTCCTCCATTATCTTCGCGTCGCCGAAAAGAGCCGCATCGTCTGCGGGAATAGTAGTCTCGAAAGAGCCGTCGGCATTGGAGACGCAGATATATTCAATATAGGGCGCACGCATCGGGATAGGCACATTGTGGCAGAAGTCATATTTGAAATATTCGACTCCCCACTCGGCGAACGTGTCCGCATCTATAGCCTCATTGCCGAGGCTCGCGGGTAGATCCTCGCAGGTAAGCGATCCGTTGGAGGAATATATGCCGAGCTTGAGCCCGAGCTCGTTTATGCTCTTTACAAGCGCGGGTATGCCGCTCGGGAAGTTTGCAAAATCGCCCTGGAGTCTGCCGTTTTCGTCGCGCATGGAGGATTGCCAACAATCGTCGAGATTGACATACTGATATCCCGCATCCGCAAGTCCGCTCGCCTTCATGGCTTCGGCCGTTTCGAGAATGAGCTTCTCGTCGATTCTGTTTCTGAAAGTGTTCCAGCTCGACCAGCCCATCGGCGGGGTCAGAGCCGTGCCGTTTGAATATTTTTCATCGGTCGGGAAAGTGAGCTTGACGCTGTTAATCGCGTTTTTCGCCATATCCTCCGCCTCGTTTTTATCGGGCAGAATGTTCGGCGCAAACTTCTTGACCGCCGCATATGCTCCCGCGGCGACGCCTGCGAGGGCAGTCAGTTTGAATATCGATCCCATGAATATCAGTCCTTTCGGTTTAAAAACAAAAATCCACTTCTGCGAGGTTGTAAACCCGGCAAAACTGTGGTATTATTTAGTTGAACAAAAGACATTTAAAGATTGTCTTTCATATAGAAATATATCATATATACGCTTTTTGTCAAGGCAAAACGCGAAGATACGGAGGAAAATATGAGCACACAGAGACTTGTTAAAACATTCTGCGACCTTGTTTCAACAGGCAGCGAAACGGGTCACGAGCTCGCATTCTGCATAGAACTCGAAAAGGCGCTTATCGAGGCGGGCTTCGAGGTTGAGCGCGACGAAGAGGCCGGCAAGAAGTGCGGCTCGGACGGATTCAACATATACGGCTATCTCCCCGGCGAGGGCGAGAGCGTACTGCTCTCCTGCCACACCGACACCGTCACTCCCGGCGCGGCGGTCACGCCCGTTGAGCGCGACGGAGTTATATATTCTGACGGCACGACAATTCTCGGCTCGGACGACAAGTCCGGCATAGCGGAGATAATCGAGGCTGTCACAAGGCTCAAAGAAAATGGGGAAAAGAACAGACCTGTCGAAGTCCTGTTCTCCCTCTCGGAAGAGGTCGGTATGCTCGGCTCGCGCTATGCGGACTACGGCAAGATAAAGAGCAAGACAGCTCTTGTGCTCGACGGCGAGGACATCGGCGAAATAGTCAACTCCGCCGCGGCGAATATAGTTATGTCGATAAGCTTCTTCGGCAAGAAGGCGCACGCCGGCGTATGCCCCGAGAACGGCATACACGCACTCAAGGCTGCGGCATACGCGGCGGCAAACATCCCCGTGGGTCATGTTGACGACATAAGCGTGCAGAACATCAGCAATTTCGTTTCCGAGGGTCCGACCAATATCGTAGCGGACAAAGCGTCGTTTGATATGGAGTTCCGCTCATATGACGAGGACACGGTTCAGAAGCACATCGCCGACGCACTCACGGTCATGAAAGAGGCGTGTGAGAAGTTCGGAACCACATTTGAATATGACAGCGAACGCCACTCCGGCGCGTTCACCGTTGACCCCGAGTCGCAGTTCATAAAAGATATTTTTGCGGCATACGAGGCGGCGGGCATACGCCCGTATCTCTCCAAGACGCTCGGCGGCTGCGACGCTTCAAACATTGCACTGCACGACATCGCCGTTGTCAACATCGGCACGGGTATGCGCGACGTTCACACGACAGCAGAGAACATCTCGATAAAAGACATGGAGGACAGCACGCGCTTCCTCTGCGAACTGCTCAAGGCATAAACAGTATCCCCGAAAGGAGCTTTTGATATGAAACTTATAACAGCGGTTATCGGCAAAAAGGACCTCAACCCCGTCTGCGACGCACTCAGGGAAGCGGGATATTCATTCACGAAAATCCCGACCTCCGGCGGATTCCTGCGCAGCAGCAACATGACTCTGCTCATCGGCGTTGACGATGACAAGCTCGCCAATGCGGTCGAGCTGATAAACAGCAACTGCAAGACCCGCACCGAGCAGGCTGAGGACAAGAAAGTCAAGGTCGGCGGCGCAACTCTGTTCGTGACAGATGTTGAGCGGTTTGAGAAGATGTAAAAAAATAAATGGACCGTATATAAAAACCGAGCAGCCGCAGCAGTTTGCTGCGGCTGTTGTTTGTAAAGATATATATAGCACAGGGACCGGCAATGAAGAATAGAATATCCGAAAACAAAATATTTATTGCAACGCCGCTCATACTCGGCGCACTCTCATTATTTGCGTTTGCGCTTTATTTTTACAGCGCAAATCACGCGCCATACACATATACCGATGTTATAATTGCGGGACCGATACTCTCATTTGTCGGCGTAATTATTTCTTTCATCACACGAGAAAGCAGAAAAGCATGTCCGATATTGTGGATATGCGGGCTTTTCGCCTGCTTGTTCGGCTTTATAATATGTGTTATGGTTATTTTGATATTGGTGATGTTTGTTGCGGCGAGGGTCAGTGAATCGTGATGTTGATAATTGGAGTTTGAGGGTATAAAAATTTTTGCACTTATTTATCGCAAGCATAAAGCCCCGTCGGATAACCGGCGGGGCTTTGCTATATTTTATTTGCCTTCGTTTTGGAGCTTCTGCATATCTGCGGCGCGGATAGCGGTTCTCATTATCTTGCCGCTGCTGGTCTTGGGCAGCTCTCTGACGAACTCGACAACGCGGGGATATTTGTACGGTGCGGTCGCGTGCTTGACATGGTTCTGTATCTCCTTGACAAGCTCGTCGCTCGGCTCATAGCCCTTGGCGAGAACGATGGTCGCCTTGACGACCTGTCCTCTGTCGGGATGCGGCAGAGCGGTGACTGCGCACTCGAGCACCGACGGATGCTCCATCAGCGCGCTCTCGACCTCGAACGGGCCGATGCGGTAGCCGGAGCACTTGATAACATCGTCGTTTCTGCCGACGAACCAATAGTAGCCGTCGCCATCGCGCCATGCGGTGTCGCCGGTGTTATAATAGCCGAACTTGAAGCTCTTCTCCATCGCGGCGTCGTCTTTCCAGTAGTCGCGGAAGAGTCCGGTCGGATGACCTTTATCTACCCGGATGCAGATAGAACCGACCATACCGTCCTCGCACTCCTCGCCGTTTTCGTCGAGAAGGGCGATGTCATAACCGGGCGCAGGCTTGCCCATTGAACCTGGCTTTATCTCGACCCACGGATAGTTTGCGAGCAGGACGGAGGATTCACTCTGGCCGAAGCCCTCGTATATCCTCATGCCCGTCAGTCTCTCTATCTGATGGAAAACCTCGGGGTTGAGCGGCTCACCCGCGAGGCAGGCGTGCTCAATGTAGCTGAAATCGTATTTTGAAAGATCCTCTTTTATCAGGAAGCGGTATATGGTCGCGGGGGCGCAGAATGTGCTCGGGTGGATACGCTCCATAGCCTCGATCATATCGATCGGGTGGAACTTCTCGGTGTCATATGCGCCGACAGCCGCGCCGCAGATCCACTGGCCGTAAATTTTGCCCCATGCAAACTTTGCCCAGCCGGAGTCGGTCTGGGTCATATGTATCTTGTTCTCCTTGACGCACTGCCAATATCTCGCGGTCGTTATCTGACCGAGAGCGGAGGAGAAATCGTGACGCACCATCTTGGGCATTCCGCTCGTGCCGGAGGAGAAATAGAGCAGAGCAGTATCGGTGACAACGGTTCTCTTCTCAGGATCGGTCGGGCGCTCGAACTCGGTCGAATAGCCGCCGATAACGGAGCGGTAATCTATTGCGCCGTCAACGGGCTTGTCGCCAACGGTGACATAATATTCGAGGTTCGGACACTCGGGTAGGGAGTCGCGGACATGCTGAACAACATCGTCGTCGCCGACGGTTATGAGCATTTTGACGCCCGCCGCATTGATGCGGTAGACATAGTCCTTCTTCATCAGCTGGAACGATGCGGGAATAACTATCGCGCCGATTTTGTGGAGTGCGGTTATGATAAACCAGACTTCGGGGCGCTGCTTCAGGACGAGCATGACTATGTCGCCCTTCTTTATTCCCTTTTCGAGCAGGAAGTTGACAGCCCTGTTGCTGTTGTCTTTTATGTCTTTGAAAGTGTAGCGCGCCATGTCGCCGGCATCGTTCGTCCAGACGAGGGCGAGCTTCTCGGGCTCGATATCCGCCCACGCATCAACAACATCGAAACCGAAGTTGAAATCATCGGGCACATTTATTTTGAAATTCTGCTTCATATCCTCATAGCTGTCAAAGTCATAGCGGGGACAGAAGCGCTTGATTATATCATCCATTTTTTCTTTTTCCTTTCGGGGGGTGTCGCAGTTTTATTCGTTGATAACGGTCAGGAATCTTGTTCTTCCGTCTACCGCCGCCTGGCCGTGCGGGAGGTTCGGATCGAAGTAGATAGCGTCGCCCTCATTGAGGATAAACGAATTCTTGCCGACCGTTACCTTGACCTTGCCCTCAAGGACGAGGTTGAACTCCTGGCCGGAGTGCATAACGAGCGCGGGCTCAGTCTCCTGCTCCTCAAGCGTGACGAGCATCGGCTCCATCTGGCGGTTCTTGAAGTTAAAAGCAAGGCTCTCGATATAATAGCCCGAATATCTGTCAACTCGAACTCCGTCGCCGCGTCTGACGATAGTGTAGCTGTCCATTCTCGGTGATTCGCCGGTCATGAGCACGGTGCAGTCCGTGCCGAGTGCCGCCGCTATGGCATAGAGCGCGCTGACGGGGATATCTTTTTCGCCCGACTCGTACTTCTCATATTCATCATGGGAGATATTCAGCTTCTCCGCCATTTCGGTTATTGATATTTCAAGGATCTCTCGCAGTTCCTTAATTCGCTTGGGTATCTGTAAAAGCTCGTCGTTCATTCTGTGCCTTCCTTTCCGTGTATATGCGGTCTTGATGCGAACTATATTCTATTATTTTACTCTACATATATAGTTTTTTCAAGTGTACAGAGCAAATATAGGCTCAAAAATAATTGCGGTTTTGTTGTTTTTGCAATAGAAACGCGGGCGTTTATATGCTATAATATAACACTGAAAACGAAGTGAGGAGGCTCGGTATGACAAACATCACCGAAGATATCAAATATATCGGAGTAAACGACCGCGAAATCGACCTGTTTGAGGGTCAGTACGAAGTGCCCAACGGCATGGCATATAACTCATATGTCATTCTCGACGAAAAGGTTGCCGTCATGGACACGGTGGACAGGCACTTCACCGCCGAATGGCTCAAAAATCTTGAATCGGCTCTCGTCGGCAGGCAACCCGATTATCTCATAGTTCAGCACATGGAGCCCGACCACTCGGCGGGCATCGCGGAATTTTCCGCAGCTTATCCCGACGCCGTGATAGTCGGCAACGACAAGACTTTCACGATGATAAAGAACTTCTACGGCGGGGATTTCATCAAAAATTCGCTTTCCGTCAAAAACGGCGACACACTCTCGCTCGGCGAGCATGAGCTGAATTTCGTCTTTGCGCCGATGGTTCACTGGCCGGAGGTTATGATGACTTACGACGCAAAGGACAAGGTGTTCTTCTCGGCGGACGCGTTCGGCAAGTTCGGCGCGCTCGACGCGGACGAGGACTGGGCGTGCGAAGCGAGAAGATACTATTTCGGCATCGTCGGAAAATACGGCGGACCCGTGCAGACGCTGCTCAAGAAAGCCGCCGAGCTCGACATCGCGGTCATATGCCCGCTCCACGGACCTGTTCTCAGCGAGAATCTCGGATATTATCTGAATCTCTATGACATCTGGTCATCCTACGGCGTCGAGAGCGAGGGAGTCTGCATCGCATACACTTCTGTATACGGCAACACGAAAAAGGCTGTCGAGTATCTTGCCGAGCAACTCAGGGCTGACGGCTGCGCAAAGGTCGCGGTCAACGACCTTGCCCGCTGCGACATGGCGGAGGCTGTTGAGGACGCGTTCCGCTACGGAAAGCTCGTGCTCGCGACGACCACCTACAACGGAAGCATATTCCCGTTCATGCGCGACTTCATCGACCACCTGACCGAGCGAGGATATCAGAAGCGCACAGTTGCGTTTATCGAGAACGGCTCATGGGCGCCGACCGCCGCGAGGAACATGGCGAAGATGTTTGAAAACAGCAAGGATATCGAGCAAGTCGGTACGGTCACTATTCGTTCCGCAATGACCGACGAGAACAAAGCGCAGCTCGACGCGCTTGCGAAAGAGCTTGCATAAAAAATAAGCAAAACTGCCGAATCTTTTTATAGATTCGGCAGTTTTTTATTTTAGTATAAATTCAAGCTTCCGGAACACATCTTTGCTCTCCGGCAGGAACGGAAGAAGCTGAAAATCATGGAAAAGTCCGTCGTATTTATAGAGCTTCGCATCGACGCCTGCGCTGAGCGCATTGGCGAAAGCTGTGTCGCTGTCGCTTTCCCCAACCTCTGCCGTACCGCAGAAAAAGACTGTCGGCGGAAAGCCCGAAAAATCGGCAAACGACACCGAGAGATACGGGTCGAGGAGGTCATGCTCCCCGGCATATTTCGGGCGGCGTCTGAAATACGCTTCGTGATCTTTAAATTTTTCTTTCTTCGCGATACCGTAAAACGGGTCGCTGTGGCAGTTTCGCTCATATGATTCGCCACAGGCTGTCATATCGCCCCAGAGCGAAAAGCAGATGAGCTTTTTGGGCATCGGTCTGCCGGAATCCCGTAGCTTCTGCGCGAGGGCAAGCACCAGATTTGCGCCGCTGCTGTCCCCAAGGACTACAATATTTTGGGGCTTTATGTCCTTTGCTGTCAGCATATTCCACGCGCTCATGACATCGTCGAGCTGCGAAGGAAAGATATATTCGGGCATGGTTCTGTAATCGACGCTGAAAACGGCGGCTCCACCTGCGGCACGGCTGTATTTCAGTGCGAGGCGGCGATAAGCATCAATAAGCTTTATTTTGAAGCTTCCGCCGTGGATATGAAAAATCACTGTGTCCGTTCCTGACTTTTCGGGAATGAGACTTTCGACAAAACATTCACCGCAGGGAATTCGGGTTATGGTATAGCCTTTCGGAGGCTTATATCTGCTGCCTTTATTTTTTGCCGCCGCGCCCGCGTTCGAGCTCATATTCTCGTTCTTTATAAATCGGGAATGAAACACGGCGCTGAGCAATGCGCTTGTTATTCTTGCCGGCACGGAAGCCATAATTATACTCCCCTGCCGAGCACGGCGTTCATATTTTTGACCAGCGGGTTCATGATGAATGGAATGAGCGTGCCCGCCTTTACAAAGCAATAGACTTCGTTCCACAGGGCATAAAATGCGAGCTTCTGCTCCGCTTTTTCGCTCGCGCCGTATTTTTTGAGATATGTGTCGCAGAGGAAGAAACGTTTACCGGTCAGGTTATTGAACTGGAACAGATCATATTCGCGGTCGGCATACATGGAGTTGAGCGGATCGATGAAACCGGTTATCCGGAGTCCCTTGCCGACCATTATGTTGCCGACATTCAAATCGCCGTGGATAAGGCAGGCGTCGGAGATGGACTGGGAGAAGATATCCGAAAATTTGTCTCTCGCGCGGCTCATGGTCGAGACTATTTCGTAGGACAGCTGTCCGTCCTCCGAGAGCTGTTTTGCAGCTGAATAAACCTCATTCATAAACGGCTCATAGCACTCGAGCCAAGACGAGAACTGCGGGTTCATTGTGTCACCGAATTTGTCGCTCCGACACTCGTGGATGCCGTGGAGAGCATCGGTCACTTTATCGGCGAAAGCCAGCTTCGCGCTTTTTGAATAAAGCAGCTTGCCGAACGACATAAAGAGCGTGCCGCCATCGATTTTGTCCATAATATAGCAGTCGAGCGGTATACTGCCGTCGGCGCCGCGGGAATATAATACTTTCGGCATACGCACGCCGCAGTTTTCGGATAAAAGCTGTAAATCGTGAGTCTCTTTTTCGAGCATTCCGTCGGCGCGCAGGAACTTGACGACCGCCTCAATGCCGTCGCCAAAAGTCACGCCGACCGCCGTGCCGAACGATCCGCCGCCGAGATTTTTTGTTTTAACGCCGCTTTTGCCGAGTCCCTCTTCACATACGGCAAGCGCATATTCCGCCGCTTTTTCGGGTTCAAGAGATTTCGGGATCACTCTTCCGACATTCATAACACCGCTCCGTTCCGTATTTTTTCAATACAAATTCTATCAAATTCCGCAGAAATATAAAATATCCCGGGGACGCTTTTTTCTATCCCCGGGAAACTTTATTCTGTCATTTTTCTGTATGCGCTCGGCGTCATGCCATAAGATGCGAAGAACTGCTTATACAGCCCCGACGGGTTGTTGTACCCCGCCTCGCGGGCGATTTCGTCTATCGGAAGATCGGTGCCTTCTATAAGCTGAGCCGCTTTTTGCAGCTTGTAGGACAGCAGCAATTCCGAAAAGCTCGCGCCGAGGCGTTCTTTTATCATGCGCCCGGCGTATTTTTCGCTGTAGCCGAGCGTTGACGCGAAGCCGCGAAGAGATGCGGAGCCGACATTCCCGGCGAAATAGAGATTCAGCTCATCAGCAAGATGCTCGTCTCTATTGTTCCCGCCGCGCAGAAGTTCAATAAATAAAAGTGAGAGATAATTTTCAACAGCGCGTTCGGAATAGTCCGCGCCGCCGTAATATTCGCTGAGCAGGCGCATGACGATGAAATTGACCTGTTCGGAAGTTTTATCAAACACGGTCATTTCAGTGCCGATTTTCAAATTATCGGCGCATTTTTCAAATAGCTCCGTCGGAATGACGGTTTTTATTATATTATCGCCCTTGCGGCTCTTTTCAAGAGAATGCACCGTACCCGGAGGAAGAAGGCACGCCTGACCTTTTTTGAGCGTCAATTTTCGCTCTGGATTTCTGAAGCGCTGGGTACATTCGCCGGACAGGACATAGATAAATTCATAGAACGAGTGCCCATGATAATATGGCTGCTGGCAGGCGGTATGCTTTCGCATATGAAATTTGTCGGACTTTCTTGTCGGGATAAACGGCTGACCGCTTGCGTCGAGCGTTTTGAGTGTTTCTTTATCGAAGCCCGCCGATATTATTTTGTCCGCCTCTTCAAATTCTTCGGATATCATCTGCCTTATAGCAGCTTCCGATAATGTGGCGTTATAATCCTCGCGTTCGTGGCGGTCAAAAAGCTGGGAAAAGCCGCTGTTCGTCATAGCACTATGCCTCAATCGTTCGCTTCTTCAGGTTCTGCCGCCGTTACGGGCTCTGCCGAAGGAGATGTAGTCTCATGTGCCACCGTAGCTTCGGTCGGCTGAGTTTCAACCTGACTTGTCTGCGCGGGCGCGGTATGGCTGCTCTGCGCGCGTGTGCCGAAGGCGGTCGATCCGCCGAGAGTTGGGACAAGCCCCTGATTATACAAATCTATCGCCGAGACATGGTCGCTACCGATATTAATATTCGTCTTGCCGTAGAGCGCCAGCTGAAGCTCGCGCGCGGCGACAGGATAGTCGATGACCCAGGTGTCGAGCTGCATTCTCGCCACGCGGCCGTAATAAGTATAGAGCTTCGCTGCAACATAGTTGCCCTCAGAGGGCATGACCATCTGCGCTATATCGTAGTTCATCCACTTCTGGGCGAACGCCTGAGTTAAAAGCGAGATTATCTCTCCCCTGCCGTAATTCGTATGGACATTAGGCAGGACGATATCCATAGCGTTGTTGAGCTGACCCAGAGACGCGCCCTGCGCGCTCTTTATAAGCGCGGTTATTATCGTGCGCTGTCTCGCGGTTCTGCCGAGGTCGCCCGCCGCATCAACATGGCGGATGCGGGTATAGACGAGCGCCTGCGCTCCGTTGAGCTTCACGGCATCGCCGGACTGAATTTTATCTATCTGAGTAGTTGTGCGGTTGATATACTCCGCCTCATACGGCTCGATTTTCAGCGTCACGCCGCCGAGCGCATCGATAAGCTTCGGAAAGCTTTTGAAATCGACGCTGATATAGTGATCTATTTCTATCTTGTAGTCGTTTTCGAGCGTTTCGATAAGAACGGGATAGCCGCCCCATCTATATGAATGGTTGAGCTTGCAGCAGCGCTCGGGATTTCTCGCCGCGTCGGGGATATTCATATATGTATAGCTGTCGCGCAGGAAAGAGACGAGGGTTATCTTCTTCGTGCGCTTGTTGAGTGAGAGCAGGATAAGGGCATCCGAACGACCGGTGTTGCTCTCGGCATCGTCAACGCCGATAAGCAGGACGTTTATAACATTCTTGCTCGAATATTTTTCGCCGCCGTTCTTCGCCCATGCTGTTATGAGCGCATCAAGTCCGGAAGTGTCCGCCGCATCATACATATTGTCGAACTCATCTTCGGGCGCGAGAGTATAATCCGGGTCGACCTTTCCATCCTTATCTATATTGATAAGTCCGACTTTTGTAAAAATATAAACGCCAAAAATTACAGCCGCAAGCACCAATATTGTAGCTGCAACAGCAATAAATATCTTTAGATTTTTCTTGTTGTTGTCCATGAAGAACTCTTTTGCGCTTCGTTTCTTTTCGCTCATAGGACATTCTCCTTCGTTCGCGCATATACGCGTTTTCTGCTTTTATCTTACCATACAATGGAAGCAATTTCCACCGTCTTATATATTTTCGGCAGAATACACATAAAAAGAGCAGCCCATAAGGACTGCTCTCTTAGCTTTATTTCGATTTCTGGGACTCGTTTTTAGAATTGCTCTTGGTATTCTTTGCGGTCTTTGTGCTCTCCGCTCCGTGGACATAAGCATAGGTGTAATTATACTTATACTTACCGCGGTAGTAATATCCGCTGTGCTCATCTTCGACGCAATTGAGAACAAAGCCAACTATCTTCGCATCGGCAAACTCAAGCTGGCTGACGACATTGACAAGCTCTTCTTTCTTTGTCGAGCCGGGACGGACGACTATAACAGCACCGTTGGTATACTTCGAGATGACCGCCGCATCGATAACCGCAGAAACGGGCGGAGTGTCAATGAATATATAATCATATCTCTCTTTGAGCGTCTCCATGAGCTCGGCAAGAGCCTCGCTGCTCAAAAGCTCACTGGGGTTGGGCGGAAGATAGCCCGAGAATATGACATCGAGATTATAGTCGTCTATTCTGACTATGGCATCTTCAAGAGCGCAGGCGTTGACAAGCACATTCGTAAGACCGGGCGACGACTTGCGCGCAAGAAGCCTGTTGATATTCGGGCGGCGCAGATCGCAGTCTATAAGCAAAACTTTTACATTGGTTTCGGCAAAGGTTATCGCAGTATTGAGAACATTTATACTCTTACCATCGCTCATGCCGCAGCTTGTAAATTCGACGACTTTGCAGCCCTTGCCTGGCATTGAGAAAACGATGTTGCTTCGCAGCGTATTGTACGCCTCATCGACAATGAAGCTGGTGTTATCGCCGAGGATATATTTACGCTCGGACGGAGAATGGTGGCTGCTTACTTTATTCTTTCTTCTGATAAGCTTCATTTAGACGCGCCCCCTTTCTTCGAAAAGAAGCCTTTCTTCCTTTCGCCGTTGTCGTCATAGAGAGTGAAATTCGGTATCTTGCCGACGACGGGAGCATCGAAGAGCTTAGCTATATCATCCTCGTCCTCGATATAGGAATTGAAGAGAACGAGCAAAACGATTATTGCAAGAGTGAGTCCCACGCCTATAACGCAGCCGATAAGGGTGAGTTTCTTGTAGGAGGGATATGCTATTTCTTCGGGCACACGTGCAAGGTCGACGACCTTGACCGAGCTTCCCTCAACAAGGCTCATTATAGCATCGGGAGCAACCTTAGCTATTTCATTGACTATCTTAGCCGCCTCTTCGGGGTCGTTGTTGTTGATGGATATTTTAAGTATGGGTGTGTCCTCAACAGCCTCGGCGGTAAACGATGCGCGTATAGCATCGACATTGTAGTTCTCTCCGAGCTTTTCCTTGACTCTGTTGAGAACATTATCGCTCGTAAGCAGTCCCTGATATGTAGTAACCAGGTTCTGGGACGCGCTGAGGTCGGATGAATATATCTTTTCGTCGTTCTCGCCGGTGTAGTTCTGAATATAAATAGTTGCGGTCGCTTTATACTGCGGGGTTATAAAGAACTTGGCATAAAGGAACACGCCGGAACCGCAGACAATGCCGACAAGCAATATCAGCCAGAGCCTTTTGAGAACTTCAAAGAAAAGGCGTTTAAGGTCAACATCAAATGTTTTAAGTTTTTCCATAAGCAATCCCCTCTCGGTGTCGTGGATATACAACACTATAATTATACATACAGCGACACGGTTTATCAAGTTATTTTTACTTTTTCTTACTTTACGCCAAAACGGCGCATCATTTCCTTATAATTTTTGACAGCCTCGCCGTCTGCATCCTTCACTCCGCGCATCCACGCACGAAGCTCGCGGAACTGAGTGAATATTATTTTAACCGCCCTGACGGCATAGGCTATCGGCAAAAGTACGGGTAATTTGTCAACTATCCTGCTGCGGCGGCGCATCTCGGACGATGAAATAAACAGCTTTCGTTTGACCGCCGCGGCGAAAGAGTTGCTGCCGTCCTCATTCGCGAGGTACATCACCATATTCGCAGCCTTGCCGTAGCTTCCGGATTCAAAGACATATTCGCCCATCTCGTCGAGTAATTTACTCTCCGGTTCATCGCCGAACCAATGGAGCGAGAGAGCCTTGAGATTACTCATAACCTCATCCAAATTATAGCGTTCAAAGACGGAGTTAATCTTCACCCAATCGAGCTCGTCTTTATATTTTTTCATATAGAGCGCCATATCGGCAAAGAATCTGACGCCGACTCCGCCCTGATGGAAATGACCGAACAGATGACCCAGAAGAAAAATATAATTGTCGCTCGGGTCGAAATTATATTCAAATCCGTTTCCGTCGGTGAGCTGCCACGGCGGCGCAAAGTATGTATCAAGCCCAGTCTCGCGCTGATGGTCGAGCACGGATTCGTGAACCTCGACCGAGATAAACGGGTCGCGGTGGAAAACATCGTGGTGTCCCTTATGTCCCTCGAAGCTGTACCCCGCCTGCGTGAGAACTTCTTTTATCTTCTCGTGGCTGTCGAGATCGGCGTAGACATCTATATCCGCCATCTCGCGCATATCCTCGGACGGATAGAGCTGGGCGACATCCGCGCCCTTGAGAAAGATATGCTTTATCCCCGCAGACGAAAACAGGTTTTCGAGCTCGCCGCGCGTCATCTTCTGATTTGCACACTTGAACATGAGCATATTATGGCTGCTCTGGAGTTCCGTGACGATATTCGTCGGGACATTTCTGTTTTTGCGCAGGGCGTACCACAATATATTTGTCATATTATGCTCGCGGGCAAGCTCCAGCAGCTTTTCAAAATCGCCGCTGAAATCATCCGCACGGCCGCCTTCGAGCACGGTGCGCACAAGAAAAATATAATCTTCGTAAACCTTTTTCACTTCAAACCTCCGCTTTCAGCCGTTAAGAACGACCGAAGTTATCTTCCTGACTATTTTATCATCCTGAACGATACTGAATTTTCTAGCAAAAAGGCATCCGGAATTCATCAGCTCGTCATAATCTTCCGATTGGAATGTGTACGGGTGACCGCGCGTCCAGTCGATATAGCGCAGACACGCCTCGTGGTCATCGTCGAACTTCTTGCTGTGCAGATTTGCCGCGAAATCCGAATTTATCATAACCGTCTGAACGAAAAATTCATCCGGGATATATGTGTGCTTAAACTGCCTGAACACAAAAGATTTTTGCGAGATAAGATATTTTGCAAACTCGCCCGTCACGCTGAACCACTGCGAGCCGCGCTGTATCTTCTTACCCTTTATCCTGTTTATCCCGAGTATACGACCGATAACCGTTTCGGTCTTCGTGATAAAGCGATTGAAAAGGTTTCTTCTGCCTGAGGCAAAATGATAATATCTGACGCGCTCAAGTTCCTTTTCGGTCGGCTCGGGTGCGCCGAAATGGACGAATTCCTCGCCCTTATGCGCATCGAAATAACGGTGTATTTCATCCTGATTTTTCAGCGGCAGATCCGCACCGGAAAGAAGATGAACATAGTCATATTCGCGCCCGCTCTCAAACGCCGCTTCGAGCAGCTCATACTCGCATCTGACCATATTGAATCCACCCCACCTTATATGGATACGCGGGACGAACTCAATGCGGGAGTTTTGCAGAATATTCTGGATTCCGGCGATATCGAGCTTTGAATGAGAATCGATGTGTATATAAATGTCATTGCGCTCGTCATCAATACATTTGAGCAGACTTTCGAGCAGATCAAACTGATCGTGCGCTATTATCAGATATGCGTGCATGGTACACCTCCAATCAGCATTACTATTTTATTTTTTACGCGCCGAGGCGGAATACAGCGGCCACACGAAAGCGAAAATTATTGCTTTTACCTTTCGCTTCGCCGAAGCACCGCACCCGAGAAACGCCGCAAGGGCGCCGCGTATTTTTTTTATGACTTCGCGCTTAAACCACGGCTCGCAGTCGATGCCGGAATGCATACTCTCCTCCGCACAGAACATAAGCACACGCATACTGATATCCGCCGTTTCTTTGCGCCCGAGCGACTTTCCGCACTCGCTGCCGCAGATATATTCGAGCACAGATACGCGGTCGATTACTTTTTTGTCATTGAGTCGGTTCATGAGGCTGTCCGGTGCGGATTCATAATGATAGAGCCGTTTATCCGTATCTGCCTGCACTGAAATATTCTTGCTCACTTCATAGTTGAAAAGCCAGTCCTCGGCGATGACAAGGCTTTCGTCGAAACGAATCTTCCCTATCGCCTTTTTGGAATAGACGGAGCGCCAGACATTGTTGTGCTTGCCGCAGGCGGAATAGGCAATTATAGAGTTTTTGTCGCTGAGCACTGTTATTTTGCCATCAGCCGAAATTTCATCCGGTCGGGAAGAATCGAAATAACCGCAGCTGGAGCGATCGGCGTTGTTCTCAAGCGCATTCCGCATTAGGGTTTCATACATATCAGATTCTATAAAATCATCGGCATCGACAAAACCGATATATTCGCCCGACGCCATATCAAGCCCCGAGTTGCGCGCAGAGGACGCGCCGCCGTTTTTCTTATGTATCACTCTGACGCGCCAATCGCGCTTTGCCCATGAATCGCACATCGCGGGGCAGGCATCCGGCGAGCCGTCGTCGACCAGGACAAGCTCTATATTCCCATATGTCTGCGAAAGTATACTTTCAATGCATCTGTCAAGATGCTTTTCCGCCTTATAGACGGGAACAATGATGCTCAGAAGTTTATCCACCGAATTCACCTCTTAACGCCCTTGAGTCTGAGCAGAAGTTTTGAAAAAAGATTGAACGGATACGCCGCAAAAAACAGACGTACAGTCGACCTGCCCATATCGCCCGGACAAAGGCGGCATATTGATTTATAAAATCTCAGCGCGGTTTTGAATCTTTCATCCGTCACGCCGATACGGTTGGCGAGGAGAGTATTTACCGCCGAATCATAGGCATATCGGCGCACGGCTTCCACCGTATTATCAAAGCCACGCTCCGAAAAGAACTTCGCCTGAGCGGCAAAAGCTTCGAGAACATCGAGTCTGCGCGGCGTATATTCCGACATGATACTCCCCTGCCGGCTGAGATAAAAATACAAGGCATCCTTTCTGACGGAAATGCAGCTGCATCTGTCAAAGAGGCGGTAATATACAAACGCATCCTCGTTGAGTCTGCCCTCGGGAAAGGATATGCCGTCAAACAAATTGCGGCGATAAAGTCTGCCGCAGGAAATAACATAGGCAAACAGACCTTTTTGGGCTATGTCTTCGAACACATCGTCCTTTGAAAGAAGCATGTCCGAATCGAAAAGCAGAGCTTTGATTGGCTTTCCGTTTTCGTCTATTCTGGCGACATTCGCGATACAGATATTGCTGTTGTCGCGCCGCGCGGCATCGGCAAGCAATTCAATGCAGTTCGCAGATATTGTGTCGTCGCTGTCGAGGAAGAAAACATATTCACCCGATGCTTTGACGAGTCCTGCATTGCGCGCAGACGAGAGACCGCCGTTCGGTTTGTGAATGACCTTTATTCTCCCATCTTTTTCAGCCCATGCATCGCACATGGCGGGACAGCCGTCCGGCGAGCCGTCATCGACAAGGATTATCTCAAGGTCGGTGTATGTCTGCCCGACAACGCTTTCAACGCACTTATCGAGATATTTTTCAACTTTGTAAACCGGGATTATTATGCTTATCATCTTATTTATCCAATAGTATCAGGCATTTCCGCCAAATGCAGTTTTTAGTTTGGCGCAAACTTTATGAAGTATAAGCTTGATGCCCCCCTCTTTTAAATATCGCTTTAGCTTCCACCGCTTTTTCCAACGCAGATATTTCTTGAGTCCTTTTTCTTTACCGTATTTCTCAATTAAGCATATTTTTTTGTTGTTACAAAACTTCCAAAGTTCCAAATCTATTTTCTCTTTTTCGCCATACCATGAAGCGTTGAAATGATGAATACAATATGTATTTTCTGTAATATTTATTTTGTCAGTTTGCCAGTCCTTAGGACAAAAATAATCGCTGGGATAAATTGTAAGTGCGTCGTCGATTCGTTGAAACTGATTATTAAGTTCAATTCCATATTTTTTAACCGTCAGTTCGGTTATCACTTTCACATTTGTCGTAAGATCATATGAACCGTCATCTTTTTTGAAGTGCCTGCCATCATAGTCGCGAAGCAACAAACCTATCCATTCGCTGCCTTTTTCGGCTCCCATGATAGCTGTCGGTATATACTGTGTACTTTCAAAACCCGAAAACGCGGGTTCATTTAAAAAAGCATCAATTCCCCTTATAAGTTCTGCGTCGGTGTCCATATAAACGCCGCCGTAATTGAACAAGGCGTAAAGCCTGACATAGTCGGTAACAAAAGCCCACTTTTTAGCTTCATATGCTTCTTTGACATAAGAATTACTGTTGATATCAAAATTTGACTCGTTCCATTCTATAATCTCATAATCCGGGCAATACTTTTTCCAACTGGCCAAACATTTTTGTCCAAGCTCGTCAATGGGGTTGCCGCCAAACCAACAATAATGTATCTTTTTAGGTATCATTTTCAACCGCCTTCTTCCTAAAAATTTTGGATTTTAAAATATCTCTTTCATGTTTGCTCAGCAGGGCAAAATAATTTATTACAAAAGATATTGCAGCAGTCAGACAAGACGCAGCAATGAGAGCAAACCAGCTGTTCAGGTTGAATATCTTTTTGACAAAAAGCGATATTCCGGTAAGAACAATAACAGCAAGAAGATTTTGAAATGCAGGTTTATAGAATATGGTCTTTTTAAAATTCAGGCATTTGGCACCGTACAAAGGTAGGAATGTAAGTGCGCGCACTATGCTGAACGCGGTACTGACACCGACTATTATCATAATTTTCTGATATTCGGTCGTTGCGAAATGGAGCAGTATAAATTCTATAATTATCGTTGCCGCAGAGTTGATTACAAGATACAAAGAGGACTGCTTAACTTTGTTCGTTGTTGTGAATATATTCCAAAGCGGCTCCAAAGGAAGAACAAGCGGAAATTCCAGAGATGCCACTATCGCTATAGTTTGCAATAATTTTGCATCCTGGGTAGGCGCCCAAAGTCCAAAAAACACATCGCCATATGCATACATAATGCTGAGCGGAATGCACGTTATAAAGCCCAGGATTTTTATTGACGATATAAGGTCGTTCTTTATCTCCTCCATATTGTTTTTGGCATAATTTATAGTAAGCTGTGGAGCAAATATAGATGATATTCCGCCGGTAAACGAAAGAATATATGCCGGCATATGCTTTGCTAAAGATATTATTCCCATTGCCGTATCTCCTATAAAAAGATTGGCAACAAGCAGATCCAAGCCCTCAGAAAGTATATTGCTAACTTTTGAAACACTGTTCCATACACCGGAGGATAAAAGATCCTTTATTTTTTTGAAATCGAAGTACTTCCTGCTTATTTTCGCAAACGGAAGGAAATGTTTCGTGCAGTATATATTAACAACCGAGGTAAGAAGGGTGCATAAAAATGTTGTAGCTCCTATATACCATACTTTTGTGTCAAACAACATATATGCTGCAACTATAATACCCGCTCTGACAAGCGACAATATTATTCCGGTTCCTGATTGAATGTCCAATCTGTTCTGCGAAAATGTTGCAACGCCGAAAACAGAAACTATATTTCCATATAAAAAATTAGCAAATAAAAACGCCCACAGTATTTTTACATCGCTTACAATTGCAGCGGAAACATTGAACCAACTGTTCATGTTTATTATAAGCAGTACTGCGGGAACTGTAAGAACAATTGACGAAAGTAAATTTGCCGCAAAAACAGAAGACATATATTTATTTGTCTCATCATAATCTTCCTGATGTATGCTGATGGTTATAAATCTTCCCGCCATCGAGTTCAGTGCCGTTGTAACTATCGTCGCATAGCTCATAAAATTTCCGGCCAAGCTCACAAATCCGTTAGCCTCAACTCCGACTCTTTCTATTATAAAAGGTGTAAGGAAAAAGGAAACACAAAAGCCAACTACAGTAGACAGCAGATTTGCAGCCATATTTATAACAAGTTGCTTATTTTTGTTGTTCTTCGTCATTATTGTAGGGTCCTCTCGGCCGTTTGATTTTTATCGTGTTCATTTGCAATTTTAAGAATAGCTTTATACGTCTTTAAGCATTAGCTATTAATCATACTATCATCAACACACCGCAATCCATTTTTCTTATGATATCCCTGCCGTGGCATTTTACATTCACCATGAGCTTATAAAGCGTGAACACACAAGCTATAAGGAACATGTTGAAATTGAGGTTCTACCATATCACTTCAAAAATTCATTAACATATACAAATAGCAGATCATCTTCTCAACAATTTATTAAAAGACACAAATAAACTTGGACTGATAGCAACGATGATCACTGAAACTTTATATTTAATCGAAAGATATCTGTTTTTCAAGATATATTTTCCGTACTTGCGAATTTCTTCAAATATTTTTTCAGAGTAAGTACCGCTGATTTCTTTTCCACCACTAACACTCTCATCGCTGCTGAGCAGCCTTGAAAGCGTTGCAAAAAGTATGCGCGCATGGCGGCAAATACTTTTTTCGTAGATATCGCTGTTATATCTGCTCTCTTCCACAAATCTCGCCGTTATTTTATATAGGTTCGCGCGCCCGACTGTCATGTCGGTAGAAGTAATTGAACCTGCACGCCTGACATAGTGATAGAAGCCCTCATCTGTAGATATAAACTTTGATGCTTTTTTCATAAGCCGATAATTCATATCAAGGTCTTCTGCATATTTTATAGTTTCATCAAAGCGTGTATCAGAAAAAAGTTCCAAGCGATACAGTTTCCCACACACCTCCGGTCTAATATTGTCAAGAATAAACTCTCCCAGTATATCCGAACCTTCTAATTTTTTATTTCCGGAGTTCTCTTGAAAAGTCGTTCCGTCTTCATATTCAATGCTGAATCCGCACATTATAATGTCCGCATCTTCGCTGATCGCAAGAAGGCTTTGCACAGTGCTTTCATCGATCCAATCATCCGAATCAACAAACATCACAAAATTACCGCAGGATATATCGAGTCCTGCATTTCTCGCAGAAGACAATCCGCCGTTCGGCTTATGTATAACCTTTATACGACCGTCCTTTTGAGCCCACAAATCGCACATAGCGGGACAATTATCCGGAGAACCGTCGTCAACAAGAATTATTTCGAGATTTTTATAGGTCTGTTCTACTATACTTTCTACGCACTTATCAAGATATTTTTCGACCTTGTAGACAGGTACTATCACACTGACAAGAGGCTTCTGCACGTTTATCTCTCCTTTCGCACTGTCGCGTCAATCCGCTTTCTTGTCCTTGGCTTTTCTTATCCCGCGGATCATAAAATTATAAAATCCGGGACAAAGCCAAAGCGCAAGGACTTTTATCTTATATTTGAAAGGATATTTGCTCTGCAAAAGTATCATTTTCTTAAAATTCAATATTGTAGACCTTACTTCGTCATATCTGTGAAAATATTTTTCGTTCGTCAGCACTCCGCTGAGTAACGTGAATGCGGCTGCGGCATAACCTCGCAGACAGCAGTCATAGACATCCTCGGGGATATCTTTATAACTCAGCATAATTTCAAACGCTTTCATCGAATCAAAGGAGTGGTCGTTCATAACCCAAGCCTGCTTTTTGACTCGTTTCTGAAAATAATTGTATTCGGCGCTGTCCAAAACTGCCGCGCCGCCGGACTTCTGCGCCGCCTTAAAATTGAACAGCAGGTCCTCGGAATACCAAATATCCTCGTCGAATCTGACTTCTTTGAGGATGTCGGCGTCGTAAAGTCTGTTCCAGATATATCCGCCGTCCCCACCGAGCACAATAAAACGAAAATAATCGTCCTTGTCCAGCACCTCTTTGTCGGCGACACACCTGCACTCATACCTCTCCCCGGAAATCTTGACTGCATAGTAAGAGCACAGGGCTATGTTCTTTCCGCTTTCGCTTATTTTCTGTATGAGAGATGAATACATTTCCGGCTCTATCCAGTCATCCGAATCGACAAATCCGATAAAATCACCTGTTGCCGCATCCAAAGCCGCATTTCTTGCGGATGAGACACCGCCGTTTTCCTTATGTATAACTTTAATACGGCTGTCTTTTTCAGCCCAACTGTCGCATATTGCGGGGCAATTGTCCGGTGAGCCGTCATCGACTAAGATTATTTCGAGATTTTTATATGTCTGCCCGATTATGCTTTCAACGCATTTGTCAAGCGTTTCTTCAACTTGGTAAACCGGAACTATAACGCTGATTTTCGGTTGACTGTTCATTGCTTCACCCCTAAATAAATCCTCAAAAATTCTACATATTTTTCCGTCATAAACACGGAGCCGCGCCCGAGCGCCGACGCGAGCAGCCTTGTGTGCGTCGAGAGCCTTTCGGTATCGACCCTTGCCGCCGCCGAGCGTATATCTCCATCTGCGCAAATATTTTCGATAACCGCTCGGCGCTCTTTTTTTGAATGGGCGTTTGCCTTTTTTGCCTCATTGCGAAGCAGGAAGTTGACCATATACAAAAGATAATAATCAAGCTGAGATGATATATCGAAATCCGACTCCGCGTTCTTCTCCTTGAGACGCTTATACGGCAGAAGGATTATGTCTTTAAGCCTTTCATCATAGGCGTTTGACATCGACTGCTCGGTTATCCTGTAATGATAAGTCGGCGTTTTTACGCAAGTTATGCTTTGCGAGTCGAGCATGCACGGATATATGAACGCCGCGTCCTCGCCCATTCTTATGCGCTCATCGACGGGAGAAAGATTTTTTTCGATAAGCTCTCTTTTAACAAGCTTGCTCCAACAGTTCGGGTTGACGCCGAAACGGTAAAACCGACCGTCAAAGAGCATTTTCGGAAATATCTCGCTTTCAAGGCGCGCTCTGTCATAAAATCCCTCTTCAAAGCACTGATCGCTCGGCTCAATGCAGTCGCCGTAATCGCAGAGGAAATCGCTGAGCACCATATCGGGCGAATATTTTATGATTGCGTTGTGCATATTCATAAATGTTTCAGGCTCGACCCAATCGTCGCCGTCGACAAAGCCGATATAGTCACCGCTCGAGGCCGCAACTCCCGCCTTTCTTGCGCTGAGCAGACCGCCGTTTTCCTTATGCACGACCTTCATGCGCGCGTCCTTAGCCGCATATTCGTCGCAAATCTCGGGGCAGCCGTCGGGCGAACCGTCATCGACTATGATTATTTCAATATCGTCGAGCGTCTGCGCCGCGAGGCTGTCAAGGCACTGGCGGAGATAATTTTCAACTTTGTATACCGGCACTATAACGCTTATCATAAAATTTTATCTCCTTAAAAGCGAACCTAACACTTTTCTTATCACCACTGCGGCGGCGCGTCCGACAAAATTGAGAATATTTTTGTTTTTCGCAAAGACATCCACAACCTCATATTCGCCGTTTGAGTTATATGTATGTATCCGCTCGGGAGCGTCAACATTAAGAATTGTCAGATCATCAACAGATATCTTTCTGACATTTGTCTCTTTATAATACGTTCTGAAATCGGTATCTACCTCAAGAATATTGAGCTTATTGCCATAACTATCCGTGCAATCCTGAGACGGTCTGTAAAGTTTGCCGTCAAGATTGAAAAACTTTCCGGCGGGTCTTGCGCATGAAACATCGTCAACGACAGGGCTCATAGCGGTTTCCTCAAGCTGCCCGTTATCCGAAAGTTCAAACATCCGAAGTATCTCATCCGTCGGGTCTTCTGTGCTGCAGGCAAACGCATATACTTTGTCCGAATCCGAAACAAATGTAGTGTCCGTAAGACCTATTCCGGAAGCAAGAACATACGCCTTTTCCCACTTATCGGGAAAGCTTACAGCTTTATAAGCACAGAGCACCCTGCCGAACGACGACTCGGGAATCAGATAAACATCGCCGTTATGTTCAATCGGCTGCGGATAGGACATATGATACTTCTCTTTGAGCACTGCCTTCCATTTCGACTGACTGCCGTCGGGCAGCAGCTCGCAGTATCCGATGCAGCCCTTTCTGCGAAGATAATCATAGAGTTCGGCGAATATATAGGTTTTTCCCATACGGCTTATAACAAACGGATCCGCGACCCAATATCTCCACGAATTTTTCAGCGCGACAAACGACGTCTGAGTGTCATCGATAATTGAGCCTGTATTCTTCTTTCTGTAAGCTATTTTGTAATAAGTCGTATTCATATTCTCACCATCTTTAGCTGAATTTGAGCCAGATGAGGCTCGTTCCGTTGCAGGCATACCACATATGGACAATTGTATATGCAACAAAGCAGAAATTGATTATTATTTCGTTTGAGGAAACGGTCATTCCTGATTTTATTATCGACTTTTTCTTTCCTCCGGACTCAAGTATTTCGTTCTTTTCGTTTGATGTTGCCTGCATACCGACCATAAAGACCGGGGTAATAACCGCAGGTATGACCCAACGGGCAAAGCGAATAAAAGTCAGACCGAACGTAACGGAACCCAGCATAAAGAAAATTATCAGCTGAACAAAATTCATATATTCGGAAAACCCTTTATATTTCTCTTTCTGCTTGTTGACAGCATAGCTCATATAGAAGAAAACAATTGCAGCTACGACAAACACAGAGATGTTTACTATATACTGAGTGCTTGAATATATTCCCGCCGTTGATACCGCTCTCTCTGCCTTTTGCGAAATCAGCTGTAAATACTCAATACCAAAAATATCTCCGAGGCGCGGCACAACAGCTCCTCCGACTACCATCGCAAAGAAAACAAGTACCGAAACCAACTTACCGTTTCTCTTGCCGGAAACAAGCAGCGCCCCACGTATCATCATCATCAGTATGCCGCTTGAATGCATCATACACATAGCTAAATATCCGAGCCAGCAAAGCGGTTTATATTTTTTTTCAACCAGCTCAACATACGCAAAAAAGCAAAACAATGTGAAGGTCAGACCGTTTCTGATTCCGCTGCATATATCATAGAACCAATATGTGGACAAAAGAAAGACTGACGCCAGGAACAGATACCACTTGTTCACCTCATATCTCTTTGCGGCCCGCCACAGCACCCAAAATATACTGCCGTAAGCCAAAAAGATTGTAACTGCGGGAAGCATGCCGTTATCGGGGAAGCGGCTTATGAGATAGAAATAAAGTCCGCATACAGGCAGGGAATCCCAATCCTCGCTGCCGTCTTCTATCATTCGTCTGAGCAGGCTGAAGCCGCCCTTTCGCAGACTTGCAACCCGCGAGAAATAGTTGCTCAAATCATCTGTCTCTTCAGGAACAGCAAAAAATGCCATAACCGACAGGGCAAGCACCAGAGCAAGAAACAGCCATTTTATATATTTTCGCGGAACGAACGGATAGATAACGCAAAATGCGGCAACTATCGCCAAATAAACCAACATTTAACTATCCCTCCCCGTTCATGATTCATAAAGTGCGTTCAATTTATGCGCGACACTTTGCGCCGAATAGCGCGCTTTAAGTTCGGACAAATCATTTTTCGTTCTGTCAAAGTTTGAAAATTCGATTATTTTTTTTATCCACTGTTCTTGAGAAGCATCCAAAGGCAAACGTGCAAAGGCGTCGGTTGCCTGTATCTCCTCAGGTACGCCGGTTGAAACTATGCACGGCAAACCGGCAGCCTGCGCCTCGATAGGTGCTATTGGAAGTGCCTCAAATCTCGACGGAAACATAAAAATATCCATCGCGCAAAGCAAATCCGGTATATCATCTCTGCTGCCCATAAACATTACTTTATCTGCTACATTAAGCCTTTCTGCCAAAGCACGGGTTTCACCTTTGTCTATTTCCTCACCTATAAGCATAAGACGAGCATCAGGACGTGATTCAAGAAGCTTTGCAAACAGCGAAACAAGAAACATCTGATTTTTAATCCAATATATTGTACCTGTGTGACCTATCAAAAGTTCATCAGTCAATCCGAGTTCCTTGCGCTTTTGGAGTCTTCTTTCAGCACTGAAAGAATATTCGTCCGTATTTACGTAGTTCGGCAGAACTATACCACGCTCACAAAAGAGTCGCTTTCCGCACATATACTCTCCGGCTTTTTCACTGCATCCGACGATATCGGTTGCATACTTCCCTACAACAACACGCATGGCGGCATGGTAGATATCACTCACTGCCTTTTTGGCTTTTCCCATAATGCGGTTTTCTTCGGTTGCATGACTATGTGCTATACGCTTTTTAATTCCCGCCTTATATGCTGCACGCATTATTATCCCATTATAAAAGAGCTTATGTGCGTGGACAATGTCATATTTTTCTTCCTTAAACAACTTTTTGAAAAAAAAATAGTCTTTTAAATAGTTGTCATATTTTTCTGGCTTAACGATTATTTTCGCACCATTTTTATCCAATATCCCGACCATAGCTTCGTCATAATGCAATAGGTTTCTTAGCAGAAATGTTGTTTCATATTTTTCTTTGTCGAGCAGCTCGTAAAATCTGACTGCAGCAATTTCGATTCCGCCGCGACGAAGATTATCCAAAACAATAATAACCTTTTTCTTATCTTTCATTTCACCCATCGATTTTAAAATCCCCTCAGTTTTTTCACTTGATTCAAACTCTCAAACTATAGATTTCGTATATTCGACTTTTCTCAAGCCATCAGAAACGTGGTGCATTCGGCACTTTTAGCACTGTATCTTATCACTCGTAAAAATCTACAAGTGTCTTTGCGCATTTATTTATGTCCCAACCGCATTCTTTGACTTTTTCAAATGCGGCGGCGCGCAGATCGCCCGGCATCGTCTCGACTTCTTTTGCCCAAGCTACAGGGTCAGCGTCGATCGACAGGCGTTTTATATGATCTGTAATACAGACTTCATCAGTCACGGTGTCGGACATGAGCACCGGGAGCCCTGCCGCCTGCGCTTCGACGACCGAGACGGGCAAGCCCTCTCTGAACGACGGGAATATAAAAACATCCATTGCGCTGAGCAACTGGGAAATATCAGATCGTCTGCCGAGAAAATGCGCACTCTCGGATATTCCGAGACCCTCAGCGAGCTCTTTGAGTTCATCCGTCTCCTCCGCGCCCGCCATTAGGAGCACTGCATCCGGGTGTTCTTTCTTTATCTCGGCAAACACGCGCAAAAGATAAGGGTGATTCTTCAGCGGCGGGCTTGTCACGCCGACATGGCCGACAACAAGCGTGCTGTCACCTATTCCGAATTCATCGCGCGCCGCGCTGCGCTTTTCCGAGGAAAAGGCATATGAAGCGCAATCAATGGCATTCGGGAGAACTGTGAATCGGCTGTCCTCACCGTACCAGTAGCGCCCTGCCTCGCGTCCGCAGGCAAAAAGCTTGTCCGCGAGAAAGCGTGTCGGGACATTGAGCAGCTGATTTCTTCGCAGGTTATCGGGATTCAATGAAAAGAGCGTTGAATGGCAATGCGCCGCCACCTTTTTTATCCCGTGCTTTCTCGCTTTGGGAGCAATAAGGCAGGTCAAATAAGGCGCATGAATATGCACCGCAGCATATTCTCCATTATGTTCTTCAAAGAAGTCGTCAAGCTCGGATGAGATGAGACTTTTAATTCCGGGCGTATTTATTCTGAACACGCGTCCGCCGAGTGCTTCTATATCAGCGCGTCTGTCACGCTCGCGCTCCTTGAAATACATAACATCGAATTTTATATCTTCCGGCATCGCACGAAAGTAGTTGAGCACGACGCTCGCCACGCCGTTTGCGACGCCTATATCCGGCACAAAGTGCAGTATTCTCATATTGCGGCCCCTATTCTCAGATGAGTCCGAGATTGCTGTAGATAGTCAGCATCTCGCGGTTGACACTTTCGGTTGAAAAATCCTTGACCATATCGAGACCGTTTTCGCCGAATGTGCGAAGCTTCTCGCGGTCGTTCATAAGCTCGAGTATTTTTTCCGCCATCATCCCGCTGTCGCCGACGGGAACGAGATATCCGTTGACCCCATCTTCGACTGCGTCGTTGTTGCCGCGCACATCGGTGGCGACTATCGGATTGCCCATCGCCATAGCCTCGATAAGGTTTATCGGCAGACCCTCCTGGAAGCTCGACGCGACCGACAGATCGCTCAGACCCACGAGGTTATTTATATCGCGGCGATAGCCGAGAAAATCGACATTTTCGGCGATACCGCGCTCGGCGACCATCTGCTTATACTCCTCAAGCCTTATCGGCTGACCGGGCAGAAGGAGTTTTACATTTTTGTTCTCATGCACTATTTTTTGAAGCGCGTCGAAGAGCATCGGCTGGTTCTTTCTGACCGAGAGATCGGCGGGATAGATCATAATAAATGTATCGTTGTCGTAGCCGTATTCAGCTCTGAGTCTCGCTTTTTCTTCGTCGTCGACCGCCTTAAATCGGTCAAGCTCAACACCGACGCCGTGAACCCGATATATCTTTCCGGCTCTGAACTTTTTCTCATGCGCGAGGGCATAATCCTCGCTGTTTATGGTTATAAGGCAGTCGGTATATTTTGAAAGATACTTTTCAACAGGATAAAAGAACAGCCAATTCTTGAGCGGCGCGCCTTTGAAGAAATGAAAACCGTGCGCCGTATAAATTACTTTTGTTCCCTTTTTGCGAGCACCCTTTGCCGCCAGGCGGGCAATGACCGCGCCCATGGGAGTGTGGCAATGTATGGCATCGTAGTTATTGCTGTCGATAACTTTTTTGAGCGTTTTATATGCCTTTATGTTATCGGGCCTCAGAGGCTGACGTTCGAACGAAACTTCAAATGTTTTGTCGATTGCCGAAAGATCGAGTCCCGGCTTGTCCGCTGAATTGTCCCTAAACGCGGCATCAACTTCGACTCCGTGAGCTTTCAGCTCACGGATAAACGGCATATGGAACTGTCCGATATGGCTGCGCACAGTGGCGACAAATAAAACTTTCATCGGTTATTCTCCAATCGTTTTACTGCTGCATATTGCTGACTATTTCTTCAACGCGCTGTTTGAGAGCCGCAGAGTTTTCCGAAAGCTCCTGCTCGCTCATGGCGGCGCACTTCTTTTCGTAATCGCGTATTGCACTCACACCTTCGTCAAAGATACGGCGTATCTCTTTGGTATCGCCAACCTTTGAGACATCGCAGAACGCGCGGGAAAGTATCGCACAGTTCGAGCCGAGCCTGTAATGCTCGGGGATTATCATTTCTGCCGGCAGAAGTCCGCTTCCGAGGGAAGCTATTCCGCCGAAGCCGTAGTTTTTGATCCCACCGGCTTTAAAACGTTCAACAAGCCTGTCTACTGTGCCATCTGCCAGCTCCTCAAAAAGGAACTTCTTGCCGTAGGAATGGGAAAGATCATTGAGACCGATATGTATTTCATCAATGCCGCCAACTGAAATTATATCGTCTATCTGTTCCGCAGCTTCTCTGGTTTCGAGCAAAAGCGAAGTTGTTGCTCTGCCGTCGACCGCTTTTATAAAAGTCTCGACTTCGCGGACGGTTTTGAAATACGGCAGCATGACAACATCAGGCTTGCAGGCGAGTACGCCCTCGAGTTCATCCGAAAAGCCGTCAAAAATCGGGTCGGTGCGCACGAATATCTGCGCGTTTTTGACCGCCGTTTTCATCTTCGGAATATCCGAAATGCTGTGCTTCGACTTCACGGAGTCCCAGTTTTTCTGGCGCTTCTCTTTTCCGTACTGTTCGAGGTCGATAAATATTCTGTCAACCCCCGCCCTGTCGGCTATCGAGGCTATCTCGGGTACATTCGTTATGTACATCAGCTTAAGCATCTTTATTCTCCTTCGACTCCGAGGTTTTTCCAACATTGTTGTTATCCTTCATCGTCAAAACGTTCCAAACTGTTTGGAACAGTATTTTGCAGTCAAGACCCAAAGAGAGCTTGTCGACATATTCGACGTCGTACTTTATTCTGTCGTTCCAGTCTATCGTCTTTCTGCCGTGAACCTGAGCGAGTCCGGTTATTCCCGGGCGCACTTCAAAGCGTCTGCGCTGAGCGTCACTGTACTCCTCAAGCCTCCACGGGTGATATGTCAGGGTCGGGCGCGGACCGATAAAGCTCATGTCGCCCTTGAGAATATTTATGAACTGCGGCAGCTCGTCGAGACTCGTCGCCCTTATCACCTTGCCGACGCGGGTCACGCGGCTGTCGCCCTTATATGAATACTGGCCCGTTCCCATATGCTCGGCGCCCACGCACATCGAGCGGAACTTGTACATCTCGAAAACCTTTCCGTCTTTTCCGAGGCGCTCCTGCTTGAATATCACGGGGCCTTTCGAATCAAGCTTCACGGCCGCGGCAACAGCGAGAAGGAGCGGCGAGGACACCACAGTGCCTATGAGAGAAAATGTTACATCCAGAGCTCTTTTAACGCCTTTATACAAAAATATCCCTCCAAAGATATGCGCGCTTGCGAGCGCATTTACCTAGCTTTAATTATACCAATATATATGAAATTTTTCAACAGTCTTTTGTGTTTAAAATAGATTTATATCAGTCATATAAAAAATAGCGAAAAGCAAGCGTTTTTTTGAATATTCAAGCAACTTTTGCGAATAAAAAATCAGCAATACGGCAAAATGCCATACTGCTGATAAATTTTTTATTCCACTGACATGGTGACACGCTCGCTCTCGAGCACCATCTCCTCCTCTTTTTTGAGGAAGGTTACAGAGGGTGCTTCCGTTCCGGGCTCTTTGTATGTCTTGACTATTTTCTTGACGACCCTGCGCACATCGGCATTGTCATCATACATTATTTCACTGAGTTCCTCGAGACCGGCAAAGAAATCGTTCTCGTTTATATCAATAGGTTTGCCGATATGTATGAGATTGTTTGCAGTCGCCTCGAGTCCCTCTTCGTCCATAAGCAACTCCTCATAGAGCTTTTCTCCGGGGCGAAGGCCGGTAAACTTTATATCAATATCCTTGTAAGGCGTATACCCCGAAAGTCTGATGATATTTTCCGCGAGGTCGACTATCTTCACAGGCTCGCCCATATCGAGAACGAATATTTCGCCGCCCTTCGCGGAAGCGCCTGCCTGGAGGACGAGGGACACTGCCTCCGGAATGGTCATGAAATAACGGATAATATCCTTGTGTGTGACCGTTACGGGACCACCGTTTGCTATCTGATCCTTAAAAAGCGGAATAACGGAACCGTTCGAGCCGAGGACATTGCCGAATCTGACCGCGACGAACTCGGTATCGGAATGTTTGTTATAGGTTTGGACTATCATCTCACAAATACGCTTTGTCGCGCCCATAATGTTCGTGGGATTGACCGCCTTATCCGTCGAAATAAGTACAAAACGTTCGACACCGAACTTGTCCGCCGCCCGAACCGTTTTGAGAGTGCCGAAAACATTGTTCTTGACTGCCTCGTTAGGGTTGTCCTCCATAAGAGGCACATGCTTATGAGCCGCGGCATGATAAACGATGTTCGGATGATATCTTGCGAACACGGATTCAAGGCGTTTGCTGTCTCTGACGGAGCCTATGAGGACTTTGACATCGACTTCCGGATGCGTGCGCAGAAGCTCGTTCTGAATATTATAAGCGTTGTTCTCGTAAATATCAAAGATAATAAGCTTGTGCGGCGAATGTTCCGCTATCTGACGGCAAAGCTCGCTGCCTATCGATCCGCCGCCGCCAGTGACGAGAACCGTCTTTCCGCTGACATAGTCCATGATGGAATCGAGCTTTATTTTTATCGGCGGACGGCCGAGAAGATCTTCTATATTGATGGAACGGATATTTGAAAGTCCCATCTTCTTATCTATCATCTGTCCGATGCTCGGGAGCGTCTTAACGACACAACCGGTCTTTGAGCAGCGCCGAAGTATCTCGCCCTTGCGTTCCGGAGTCGCGGACGGAATGGCAAAAATTATAGTCTTGATATTATATTTTTCGGCAACTTCCTCTATCTTATCGCATTTGCCTATGACTTTAACACCGTATACAGTGCTGCGCTTTTTATCCGGCGAATCATCAAGAATACAAACCGGATAATATTCCATAGCGGGACTTGTTTTTATCTCGTGGATCAATATATTTGCAGCGTCACCGGCACCGATTATCATGGTATTGTTGCGGTTTGACTTTGGTGTAATACCTCTCCACGGCTTGCGTCTGAGCGTTCTGAGCACCATTCTGACAGCCACTACGCCAGCACCGGAAAGCAGAACCGCCATAATATACACACTCGGCGCAAAATAAGGAAATTTCAGTGCAGTTCTGATGAGGGCAAATGCTATCGACGAGCTCATAGCACATACCGCAACTATACACGCATCGCGCATAGAAGCATACTCCCAAAGCACCTGATAAGTTCTCGACAAAGTGAACACGCAGGCATATATAACGGCAAGCACAACCATACTCAACCAGAAACTGCCGCGAGTGATCTCTTTTACAAGTGCTTTAGCTTGGAATTCATTTCGCATCCATATGGAAAACATAAACGAAAGCATCAGCACAGACGTATCAATAAAATATAAAAGCGTCATTATCAAATCGCGCTTTTTCAAAGTTGCCACTCCGTTTCCCATCTCTATTATTGGTTAAATTATATATTTATATTTTCACACTGTCAATACAGAACTTGAAATATAATTTGTGTATAATTTTGGTATTTTTGTATACTCGCGCTGTCAATTTACCAGAGAATAATTTTCACACAGGTCCAAGTTCATAGCAAAAAGCACAGATCGAAAAATATCGATCCGTGCTTTCAGGTTCGTTTTCATATCAGAAGTTCGAGCCGTTCCAGCCCCAATGCTCCGCCTCTTCGTATTTGACATAGATATTGGCGGGAGCTATTCCTGTCTCTGCGGACACTGCGTCGCAGATAGCTGCGGTCAGCTTATCATAGACCGTATCCGACGCGCCGCCGAAAAGGCTCAGTTCGATATAAGCCATGGGTTCATCACTTTTGCCGCCGAAATACATTGTCGCTTTATCGTCAAACGAAAGCATGAGCCAGCGCTCGGTCTTTCCCGGAACGAGAGAGATTATCTTGCCGTATTTTGCGGCGAGTGCATCTCGCTTTTCTTTTGCAAGTTCGATATTTGTTTTCGTGCTGATATAGGGCATGGTTATACTCCTTTTCTGTTATCAGTTGATTCTGATGAAGTCCCCTGCCGGGACAGTTATACCGCTGACAGTCACATCGGATTCGGTATAGTTGACATAGATTTTTGCGCCTGTGTCGTACTCCGTGCAGAACACGCCGCCCATTATCTCGCTGTGCGAGGTCATGCGCGAAGCCTGGAGATCCTTGAGAGCCGCATCGGCACGCTCATAGAACTCTGACGCTGAAGCTATCCAGTTTTCGTAATAGACTCCGGATGTATCCGTGCTGTCCTCGTCGGACTTATTCTTTTTGTCTGCATAGGTGTCCGAATACGTCCACTCATAAGCGGGGCTCGCACCGTATTCGACACAGCGCAGGAACGAGGTTTTGGCATTCTCGCTGAAGTTGAGCGGCTCGCCGGAATAGCCGACTATTCCGTGGAGAACGAGCTGCAAAAACGGCACACTAACATATGCCGAGCGGCTCTGCGACGCGGAGGTCGGCAGATGCGAAATGAAGCTGACATTCTTTATGACGCGGAAGTTGCCCGTGTCGGTCATTAGCTTCATATTCGCAGTCAGCGACGGGAGCTGTTCGGATATCATCTCCGTGCTATCCTGGCGGTTGAAGCCGTTCTTATAATCGGAATAGAGCAGACTGCCGACATCGTTGAGACAGAAGCCGGTAAACTGTGAGAATCTCGTATCTCTGAGTATCTCGATTATCGATCTTTCAACATACTTCATGCCGAGTAGACGTTTTGCGTATTTGTCTTTTCCGAGCGGACTCTTGTTTATTGCATTGTACTCTGCCTTTTTGCTGAAGATGCTGCCGGCGGTCTTACCCGAAGAGAACGAATCCCCCTTTGCCGCGGATAGCAGATTGACATCGAGATACATTTCCATGTTCTGCGCGTTGACATATTCGACAAGATCTTTCAGGTCGGAGCGAGTGCCGAGACGGGCAAGCAGAGACGCCGTCATTATGCTCGACTGATCCGTTCCGCCGCTCAGCGCGCCTTTGTAGCGCAGTTTTATTGAGTTTATACCCTTCGACTTCATTCGCGTGAGCATGTCGAGAGCCTGTTCAAAGTCGGTAAAGGTCTTTTCTTTTTTGAGATTCAGTCGCTTGAACGAGAACAGGGTGTCGTCCGAAACGCCGATAACGGTCAGATCAAGAGGCAGATACTCCTGCTCTTCGGCCGTTCTTGTCGAGAGTATTCGCTCCCTTATCAGCTGTTCACGCGCCGCAGCTGCCATGCCTGTATAATCTGCATTCGAGCCGCCGAGGAAACGTATGCAAAGCCCGATATCGCCGTCATAGGACTCAGAGCTCATATAAAACTTTCCTTTTGATTCGGTGCAGGGTGTGATATCAAACGACACGCCGGCTTCATAAAAATCGTTGCCGCCCCTGACTCTGTCCGCGCTGACGGTAGCTATCGCATCGCCGCTGTTGATTATTGTGACAAAGGCATTGTTCCCCTGCTTCATACCATATGCGGGAATAAGAGCATTTGCGGTGCCGCTGTTTGCGTGGCCGGATGCCGCGTCGCCGCCATAAACCGGGAAGCTCAGTTCGCTGTCAAATGAATCGTCTCTCGTGTCGGTCTTTATGAGCGCGCCGCTGCCGTCGGGGACAAAGATATAATCGCCCTGCTGGGGTTCGGAATAAGCGCCGAAGAAGTTGAGAAGGCTGAGTTTCGTGAGCTTTGCGTCGGAATCCGCAACGAGATTTTCATATTTCGCGCTGACATAGACGCTGCCGTCTTTTATCTGATAATTGACGACAAGCTTGAAAGCTATATCGCCTTTTTCATATTTTTCTTTGTGTGCAGTTGCAGCGTCGGGAGTTAGAATATAAGTAACACTCAGGGCATCGTCGGCAAAGCTGCACTGGGCATTCTGGAACGACACGCTGTTATCCTGAGTATTGAGCTTATAGAGTGTGTCTCCGCTGACGATTTCAAGAGTCGCCGTTGCGGCACCCGAATTCTCCTGAGTCGGGAGCGCAGACCAGAGCTTTTCGCTGTCGTCATGGGAAAGATCGGCGACACAGACGGAATATGTGCTCTCGTCAAAGAGCAGCTCGATAAGTCCGGATTTGCCGACCTGCTGAAGGTTGGCTTTATCTCCGACGGAATGGAGCAGAGTCGATTCCGCCGCGCCCGCCTCGGTGGGCGTGCCTTTTATTTTCGTCACGGCAACAGGGTCGGAGCACGCGCTCAGGGAGCAGAGCATTGCCGCCGAAAGCAGCAGAGCCGATATCCTCGCCGTTATTCTTTTTTTCCTGTTTTTAATAGCCATAACAAGATCTCCCATATCTATAAAATCGCCGCTTTGCGTTGAACTCTTCATTTGATTATATCATCTTTGAGCCGTTTATTCAACCTCGCTCACTTATCCACATCGAACCAGAAGCGCACGCCGCCGTGTTCGTTGACAACGCCGCACTCCCTGCCGAGCCGCTTTTGAATGGCTTTGACTATCGGCAGACCGAGTCCGAAATGGAAATCCTCGTTCTTGCGCTTCTTTGAAGATTTGTAGAAGCTGTACCATATTTTGTCAAGCTCGTCCTCGTCTATCGGGTCGCCGGAGTTATAGACGCTGACTCTGTATGTGTTCAGATTATCTTCAACCGTCAACTGAACTATCTTCTTGCCGCCGATATTCGACACGGCGTTTGACAGAAAGTTCTGGAGCACGAGCAGAATAGTCCGCTCGTCGCTGTGGACGGTCAATCCGTCCGGAATGCGTTCGATGAGCTTTATCCCGTTTTCGTTGAACATCATCGAGAACGCCGCAAGCTGACCTTTTATCATCGCGCTCAGATCGAGCTTTTCGCGCGTCGGGACATATGAGCCACTCTCGAGCTTCTCGAGGTTTAGCAGCTCCATGACTATGCGGTTCATCTTGTCGGTCTCTTCTAGGATTATGTCGCAGTATTCCTCGCTGCCCTCGGGGTTGCTGTTTATGCCGAGTTTGAGTCCCTCGGCGTAGCCTTGAATAATGGCTATCGGGGTTTTTAATTCATGCGAGACATTGGCGATGAAACTCTTTCGCGACTCATCAACAAGCGCGCTGTGTTCAAGTTCTTCGGTCAGTTTTTCGTTTTTGTCCTGCAATTCGTCGAGCGTTTCGCTCAGGGATTCGGAGAGTATATTGATATTCTGCCCGAGGTTCTGAACATCCGTCTGCGGATAGCTGACGCATTTCTTGGAGAAGTCGAGCTTCGCCATGGACTCCGTTATCTCCGCCATCGCCGCAACGGGGCGTGAGAAACGCAGATTGGAATAGAGTATAATAGCGCACGCCACGGCGGCTGATATCAGCGCGAAAGCAGTCAGAAGAAATGACGCCGTATGGGCATTTCGCTCGACCTGATAATAAGGCAACCACAGGCGCAGGGTATCACCGTTTTTGAGCTCAACGCGGTATCTGTAATATCCGCTCGCCTCGCTGTCCTGATATTCATATTCGTCAAAACTCACACTGTCATCGAAAAGATCGAACACGCGCACGCTGCGTCCGATAGCATACATGCTTTCGGCGGTTCTGTAATAGACGCTGTCCCCGTCGCCGGAATATAAAAACTTTTCGCGGTTTGAATAGACGGTGTTGCCGTCGGGGTCAAAAACCTCGATCATATAATAATTGTTGTCGGAGACATAGGCGAGCTGCTGATAGTATTCGTAAGACGCCGGATCCTCGTTGTCGAGCGATTCGCGGATGCTCTGCATATTCATTATCTCCGCAAAGGCATAGACGGAGTTGAGCAGCACGCCGGGGCGCAGTGAGACAAGTATTGCGGCAAGCACTATCAGGACGGTGATGAGCTCAAAAGCCATGCGCCGTCCCGATTTTCTGATTCTGTCATTTTTTCTTGCCGACCGACGGCTCAAACTCAGTTCACCTCTATCTTATATCCTGCGCCGTAGACCGTGCGCAGATGGCGGCTGCCCCAATCGCCGAGCTTCGTGCGAAGGCGCGCGACATGGGAATCGACCGTTCTCGAATCGCCGAGGAAGTCAAAGCCCCAGATATCGTCGAGCAGCTGCTCGCGCGAGAAAACCCGCTCGCGGTTTGAAGCGAGCTTGTGAAGAATCCCGTATTCTTTATGAGTAAGCTCGATTTCGTGACCGTCGCAGACGACGGAATGAGCCACAACATCGATGACGAGACCGTCTATAACTATCTTATCGGTGGGATTGTCCGCAGTGCGCTTTAAGCGCGCTTCAATGCGCTTGACAAGCACGGTGGGGCTGAACGGCTTTGTTATGAAATCGTCTGCGCCGCACTCAAAACATTCGAGCTCATCGAACTCTTCGCCGCGCGCAGTCAGGAAAATGACCGGGACATCGGAGGTTTCGCGAATCTTGCGGCAGACCTCCCAGCCGTTCATCTCCGGCATCATTATATCGAGCACAGCCAAGGCTATATCGCTGTTTTCCGCAAAAACGCGCAGAGCCTGCGCACCGTCCTCCGCCTCGACCGTTTCAAAGCCCTTGGCGGTGAGGAAATCCCTGATAATGCGGCGTATCTTCGCCTCATCGTCCGCGATAAGTATCTTCTGCAAAAGTTACCCTCCTTCCGGGTCATGCATCTCTGCGCGCCCGGGACAAAAAATCAATTATTACTGATTTTATCACATATCGACAAATTTAACAAGGTGTCAGCACAGCGAGGGGCGCTATTTTCCAAAATTATATCGACGCTATTGCAATCGGGAGGCAAAATAAGTATAATAGATAACATAAATTCAAAATCGGGGAGTTTGCGAACAAAGCAAATCTCGCCGAATATAGGGAGGGCACGACCTTTGTTAGGTAAATTTGTCAGAGTCAGAATAACAAACCCGGTCGGCTCCCTGAACCGTCAGTACGGATACAGATATTCTCTCAATTTCGGCTCTCTTGAAGGCAGGCGGCAGTTTGACAACCGCTTCGCAGGCGCCTATATCATGGGCGTTCATCATCCCGTCAGGCACTTTGACGGGCGCGCAATTGCCGTGTTATACAGAGAGGGAGAGCGCAAGGGCATACTTGTAGTTGCGCCGAAAAGCATGCGTTTTATCGGCTATCAGATAGCCGATGCGCTCGCCTTTGCGGAGCCCGAGGGCACATACCGCCTCGAGTGTCTCTATGAGCGCTCTTGCGGAGCCGTCGTATGCCGCAGAATAAACGACGAGATTAGACTTCTTCTTATCAAGAACAGCCGCAGTGCCCATTGGGGATTCCCCAAAGGTCACATGGAGCGCGGCGAAACGCCCGAACAGACTGCACGGCGCGAGGTTCTTGAAGAGACCGGGATACACATCGACATCATTCCGGACTTCACCGCAAAATCCGACTACACGATTCAGGGCAAGGTCGAAAAGAGCGTAACCATCTTTTTGGCAAAGACCGAAGACACAGAGACGATAATTCAGCGCGAAGAGATAGACGACTATATCTGGCTCGGCTTCGACAAAGCGCTCGAAACGCTGAAATTTGAAAACGACAAGGCAATTTTGAAGAGCGCACGTCGTTTTATGGACAAGCACGGAATTTTTGAAACAGATGACTGACGGCGCAAAAACGCCGAAAAAGAAAGGAAAAGAACATGACTCAAGAATTCGCTCAGGGTCTCGTCGACTTTTTTCAGAACAAGATTCCTAACGAACTGATAATCTTTCTCGTATCGCTGCTGCCGGTTCTCGAGCTGCGCGGCGGCATGATAGCGGCGAAGCTGCTGCACGTTGATTTTTGGCGTGCGTTCGCCATATGCTATCTCGGCAACATCCTGCCGATCCCGTTCATCCTGCTTTTCATACGCAAGATATTCCAATTTCTGCGCGACAAGCCGGTCTTTTCCAAGATCATCGAAAAGCTTGAGATACGCTCAATGCGCAACAGCGAAAAAGTCAAACGCTGGCGCGACTGGGGTCTGCTTTTATTCGTTGCCATTCCCCTGCCCGGAACGGGCGGTTGGACCGGAGCACTGATAGCTGCCCTGACCGACATGAGGATAAAGAAATCCTTCCCGATAATCGCCCTGGGCATTCTTATTGCGGGAATAATCATGTCCGTCATCACCTACCTTGTGCCCTCTTTCTTTGGATTTTAATGTTCGGCATATAAGGAGGAGCAAACATGAAAAAAGCGGTATCATTCATTCTTGCGGCAATTATGCTCATCATGCTGCCCGCAGGCGCATTTGCGGACAGCGCACAGTGCAGCTGCGACACGCCGCCCGTCGTTATGGTCAACGGCTTTGCCACCGACCTCACTCACGACAACGGGGACGGCACGACGAAGTCCGTTTTCCCGATGGGTGCCGTTGAGATAGTCAGCGCCATCCCGAGCCTTGCCGGCGCATTCGCGGCTCTCGCCGCAGGCGAGCATGAGCTGTTCCGCACGCTGCTCTCAAGGGCTATGTTCAAGCTCATGGGAAACATGATGTGCAACACGGACGGCACGGCGAAGATATCGGCAAGATCCTATCAGACGCCGACCGACACGGATATTCACAAGAGGGATATCCACGGTCAGTATCAGGGCGAAAATGACGGCGGGCGCTACATCTTCGGCTACGACTGGAGACTCGACCCCGTCGAAAGTGCACGCGAGCTCGAAAAATATATCGAGCAGGTCAAGAAAATCACCCGCCACGACAAGGTAGTGCTCTGCGCGCACAGCGAGGGCACCTGCGTTGCGGCGTCGTACATTTCGCTCTACGGCTCAAAGAACATAGAGAAAGTCGTTTTCCTGAGCGGCGCGTTCCAGGGAATAACGCTCGTAGGCAATCTTTTCACGAAGAATCTCGACGTCAAAGGCAAGGCGGACGCATTTGAGCTGTTCATAGAAACCTTCCTCGGCGGAGACACGACGGGCGATTTCGTCAGCAGCCTCTTCTCCGTGCTCAAAGACGCGTTCATAGTCGATATGCTGCTGTGCCTTGTCAACAACATCCTTGAAGAAGATCTTGACGCGCTCTACGACGAGTGCCTGACAGAGATAATAACCACGATGCCCGGAGTGTGGAGCTTCGTGCCCGACGACTACTACGAGGACGCGAAAAAGGCTCTCTATTCCGACACGGGAAGCAAATATTCGGCTCTGACTAAGCTCACCGACGGCTACCACTACGGCGTTCAGGTCGGGCTCGGCGACAGGCTCAAAGCGGAGCAGAAGAACGGTCTTGCAGTCTGCGTGAGTATGGGATACGCGATAGCACCCATCCCGGTATATGACAACTGCGTTGACCAGACGGATATGCTCATCGACACGAAATACGGCTCGCTCGGTGCTACTTGTGCTCCCATAGGCACGACGCTCAAGGCGGACGGCGCGAACAAATATCTTTCAAGCGATCTGCTCGTTGACGCTTCCACCTGCGCTTTCCCGGATTCGACATGGTTCGTCAGATATCAGGATCACAACGATTTCTGCGACGCCTACAACGACTTCGTATATTATCTGCTGACCTTTGACGGGCAGCCGACAGTCACATCGAACGCGGCGTTCCCGCAGTTCATGGCTTGCGACGGGCACAAAGTTCTTGTCCCCGCGGGCGCACTTCCCGAAGCCGACACAAGACCGAGCATAATCAGACTCGGCGAGAACACATACAAGCTCATAAAAGAGCTGATTGAATCAAACAAAAAGTAAGATAAAAAATCGACCGTCCCGAAGCTTTTGCCACGGGACGGTTTTGTTATGTCTTTTAATATGCCTCGAATCTCGCGATAGTCGCAAAGCAGCGGGTCTCCTCGATAACGAGTTTTATATACTGCATTCTCGTTTCTGCAAAGCGGCAGATGCGCTTCGAGCCGATGACGGTGCCGGCAAATATCTTTTTCCACTTGCCGTTTATCTGACCGTATAGCGAGAATTTTTCTATCTGCTGACCTGTCGCGATATGCTCGGAGAGCACAATCTTGTCGATATCGTAATCATCGCCGAGGTCGAGAGTCAGGGTCGCGTGGTCGGGATCGAAACCCGAATGCCAATACTCGTCGGTGGTGTGTGTCAGAGCCATCTGACCGCGGTGCTCCTCATCGAGGTGGCAGGAATCGGTCATTATCGAATCGTCCGCCAGATCCTCGTTGAAGTCTATCTGAAGCTGCGCGCCCATGGCGAGCAGGGTCTCGACATCGCGCTGGGCAAACAGACCGTCTTTGTTCGGCGGGATATTGAGCAGCAGGCTCGCATTCGCGCCGACAGAGTTATAATAGATCTCCATAAGCTTCGACAGCGGCTTTACCTCATAGTCCTCGTTGAGATGATAGAACCAGCCTTTTCTTATCGAGACATCAACCTCTGCGGGATACCAGATGAGCTTCGACACATTTTTTATAGCCTTGCGGCTGCCGAGGTCGAGCGCGGTATGGTTTATCTTTTTCGGCGGCTTTTCGGCATCCTGCTGCGACGCTGCGGCAATAAGCTCCTGCTGGCTGTAATAATAGGGTACGACATTCCACTCGCTCTTGCGGCAGATTCCCGCCTCGTTTCCGCACCAGCGGACATCGGGTCCGCAGACGGAGATAACAGCCTCGGGCTGACACTCGCGTATAAGGTCATAGTAGCCCTGCCAGTCATACTCCTGCTTGCGGCCGTTCTTGCCCTCACCGCACGCGCCGTCAAACCAGACGCAGAATATATCGCCGTAGTTAGTCAGCAGCTCGCGCAGCTGATTCTTGAAATATTTATTATACGCCTCGCCCTCGCCGTATCGGGGATCGTGCCTGTCCCACGGTGAAAGATAGACGCCGAACTTGAGACCGAATTTTTTGCACGCTTCGGCACATTCGCGCACGACATCGCCCTGTCCGTCTTTCCATTTGCTCTTTTTGACGCTGTAATCCGTATATTCGCTCGGCCACAGGCAGAAGCCGTCATGGTGCTTGCAGGTCAGGATAATCGCTTTCATGCCCGCCGCACGGACTGCCGCCGCCCACTGATTCGCGTTGAGCTTCTCGGGATTGAAGAGCACCGGGTCGTCGTTGCCGTTGCCCCATTCGGAGTTTGTGAATGTGTTCATGCCGAAGTGAATAAAGGCATAGAACTCGAGCTCATGCCACTTGAGCTGGCGCTCGCTCGGTACGACCGCCGCCGCGCGCTTTATGTAATCGTCATTCTTCTTCATATCTGCTTTCCTTTCGGATATATGATACATGATGTATATAAAGATAACATAAACTTCGCGCGAAGTAAACTTATAAGGCAAAAAATCCGCAGCAAATTTTTCTTCGCTGCGGATTTATATATTTATTCGACTGTTACGCTCTTCGCAAGATTTCGCGGTTTATCGACATCGCATCCACGCCCGACCGCCGTGAAATAGGCTATGAGCTGGAGCGGAACGACATTGAGCGAGGGCATATATTCAGGCAGAGTCCTCGGCACCTTTATGGCGACATCCGAAAACTCGCCTGCGTTCTCGCAGTCCTCACCGACGAGCGCCGCAACATATGCGCCGCGGCTCTTGACCTCGCGGATATTGCCGAGGGTCTTTTCAAAGAGGTCGGGCTGGGTTGCAACGGCGAACACGGGAGTTCCCGGCTCGATAAGCGATATCGTGCCGTGCTTGAGTTCGCCGGCGGCGTATGCCTCGGACTTGATATAGGATATTTCCTTGAGCTTTAACGAGCCTTCAAGCGAGATTGAATAATCGAGCCCGCGCCCGATGAAGAATATGCTCGAAGCCTTTGAGAACCGCTCGGCAACGGGCTTGAACAGCTCTTCATTTTCGAGTATCTGCTCAATCTGCTCGGGCAGGCGGAGCAGTGCTTCGCAATGCCGCTTTTCTTCCGATTTATCGAGCCTGCCGACCGCCCTTGAAAGGCGCAGGGCAAGCAGATAGACGGCGGCGAGCTGAGCCGAAAACGCCTTTGTTGTGGCGACGGCTATCTCGGGTCCCGCCATGGTGTATATAACATCGTCGCTCTCTCTGGCAATCGTGCTCTCGACGACATTGACTATTGAAACAGTGTGCGCGCCCCTGTTCTTCGCTTCGCGGAGCGCCGCCAAGGTGTCCGCCGTTTCGCCCGACTGGCTGATAACAACACAAAGATCGTTATCTCGGACAACGGGGTGTCTGTAGCGGAATTCGCTCGCGAGGTCGCATTCGCAGAGTATCCCCGCCGAGCGCTCTATCAGATATTTGGCGGTCATTCCGACATGCCACGCGCTGCCGCAGGCGACGATATGAACGACGCCCATATTTTTTATCTGCTCGTCGCTGAGGGTGAGCTCCGGAAGATTGACTCTTCCGTCAACTATTCTGCCGCCGAGCGTGTCGCGCACTGCTTTCGGCTGCTCGGCTATTTCTTTTTTCATGAAATGCTTGTAGCCGCCCTTTTCGGCGCTGTCCGCATCCCAGGTTATATGCATGAGTTTTTTGTCTATCGGCTTGCCATCGGAATCGAAAAATCCGACCGAAGTTTTGCCGACTATTGCAATCTCGCCGTCCTGCATGACGGCGCAGTCGCGGGTATATTTGAGCAGAGCCGGAATATCGGAAGCGAGATAGTTCTCCCCGCTGCCGATGCCGACTATCAGCGGGCTGTCTTTTTTGGCGGCGAGTATCTCATCTGGATGGTCGCTCATCAGTACCGCGACGGCATAAGAGCCGCGCACGCGCTTTATGACTTTCAGCATGGTCTCAAGCGGATTTCCGTCATAGAGGCTGTCGAAAAGCTGAGCGAGAACCTCTGTGTCGGTCTGCGACTTGAACTGCCTGCCCTGCTTTTCGAGCTCGGTTTTCAGCTCAAGATAGTTTTCGATGATGCCGTTGTGGACAAGGGTGACACGCCCACTCGAACCCGAATGGGGATGGGCGTTTGCATCGGTCGGCGCGCCGTGGGTCGCCCAGCGGGTATGACCTATGCCGACGCTCCCCTGCGGGGTGCCGACTTCGTCGAGCTTCTGCTGAAGGTCGCTTATCCTGCCCTTTGTCTTGACAGTGGTTATCTTTCCGTTTCGGCATACGGCGATGCCCGCCGAATCGTAACCCCTGTACTCCAGCTTCTTCAAACCATCGATCAATATCGGAGACGCACTGTTATCTCCAACGTAACCAACAATTCCACACATATTCTGTTTTTCCTTTACAAAAATATTTGTGCATTGCTCTCCCCTCTGTCTGCGCGTCGCCGCGCTGTTTTATAAGAGAGCCTGTGTCCCCCGCACTTATGGGGCAAGAAGCATCCGCCGAAAATTTCGATGACTTCTTCCTCGTCATCTGCAAAGGCTCGCAGCCTTCAGTGCTTGCAGACCCGGCGCTATTTTTATGACCGAAAAATTTTAAAACGGTTTGACAAATTTCCTTTCTCGATATTACAAAAGCGGCACTGAAACGCAAATGCAGTCTTATTATATGCAAAACGCCGCCAAAAGTCAAATCGACTGTCACAAAAAGAAAAAAGACCGTTCTGCAAGGCATACAGATCGGTCTTTAGTATATGTTTTTTCGTGCGGTTTACTGCTTTGCTTCCTGCTTTTCAGCCTTTTCGCGCTCGCGGCGTTTTTCGGTCGGCGCGGGGTCGCAGAGCTTCATGAAATCGACCTTGCCCATCCGGGTGCGCGGCAGAGCGTCGAGAATGATGATCTTCGTCGGGCGCGAGAAGCGCGGCAGATTTTCGCTGCAGAATTCATTTATTTCTTCAATCTTTTTCTTCTTGTTCTCCGGCTCGCTGTCGAGCGCGACATAGAGCTTGACTATCGGCTTCGCCTCGATATAGCCCTGAACGGCGCAAGCCTCGGTTATCCCGGCAACACCGATGACCTTTTCCTCGATATCGGACGGATAGACATTGTAGCCCGAGATAATAATAAGTCTCTTTTTGCGCCCGGTGAAGAACAGGAAGCCGTCCTCATCGATATAGCCGAGGTCACCCGTGAGCACCCAGCGCACGCCGCTGTCGTCGGTATAGACTCCGCTTGTCGGCTCGTTAAGGTAGCCCTCCATAAGAGTCGAGCCCGAGACGGCTATCTCGCCGACGGTGTTTGCAGGCAGGCTTTTTTTGTCCTTATCCCATATCTCGACGCGCATATCATAAAACGGCTTGCCGACGGAATTGCGCTTGAAATCGGCATATGTATTCGCGCAGCAGACGGAGCTGACTTCGGTAAGTCCGTAGCCGCGGAAGAGTCTGCCCTTGCCGCCCCATTTGGCTATAGTCGAGTTAAACATATCAAGGAACTGCTCGGTCACGATATCGCCGCCGCTGAAGAGCAGCTCTAAATTCCGCAGATGCTTTCCCTCGAAGTTCTTCTGCTCGAACATCTTCTTATACATATTCGGCACGCCGACTATGAACGAAATTTTATATTCGCGCATAAGCTCGTTTGCCCTGCGCGGCTTGAAGCGTGCGACAGGGATACAGCAAAAGCCTTCGCACATACTGAAATGCATCGACACGCCGAGACCGAACGCATGGAAGAGTGGCAGGACTATCATCGAGCACTCGACGCCGGGGGTGTTGTGATGCTCGACCTTTCCCGTCTTATATGCAAGTTCGTTGAGCGCCTTTGAAGAGAGCTTTATGGTCTTGCTCTTTCCCGTCGTTCCGCCGCCGTGAAGATAGACGGCAATATCCGAGCCGTTATTGTGGACTCCGTCCGAGGGCGGGCAGCGATGGATCGCCGCGCGGTAGCTCAGCGCATTTTTTATGCCCGACGACGCATGCGCCGCAAACAGCTCATAGCCGCGGAAAGCCGGATGAGCCGCAGGCGAAACATAATCTGAATTCGAGCACACAACGCACGGGACATTGTGGAAATTGAGCATATCAACATAGGGCTTCGCGAGAAGATCCATGAGCATAACGCCCTTTGAGCCGACCGCGTCCATAGTCTCCTTGAGAAGCTCAGGCGGGGTCAGCGGATGCACTATATTCGCGATAACGCCTATTTTATTGAGCGCATAAAAGGCGACGAAGCTCTGCACGCAGGTCGGCAGGAACACGGTGTACACATCACCGCGCCGAAGCCCCGCGCTCTTAAAATACGCCGCGAGACGGTCGATATCGGAAAGCAGAGCGGAACGCTTAATCCTGTGACCGAAATGAATCGCGGCATCGTAGTCGCCGAACGCTGCAGTGTTGTTCTTGAAATACTCGTAGCAGTTGTAGCTTTCGGTTGGTATCATATTTATTTTCTCATCTCCCACAATATATTTTATATGCAAGGCAATAAAATGTCAAGACAAATGTCGCAGACAATGACCGTTATATATTTCCGTTAAAAAAACCGTTCCGAATAATTCGAAACGGTTTTGCTTTGTCTGTCAATAGCTGATAACAAGTTCGTCCATGCGGACGAGGTCATCGTCTACGATTGAATATCCGTCGTCCTCGATAATCACCTGGAGCGATATCGTGACGGGGTCGAGATAGCCGATATTATCAAGATTCTTTTCAACCTCGGTGATTATTCCGTCCGCCCAGAGCTCCTCGCGCTCGGAGTCAGAGAGCTTATCGAACTCCCCTTTTCTCGCGCGTTCGCCATAGGACTTCTCGAAATCGCCGATGCCGTTTTCCTCCGCTTTTGATATGACATCTATCGGATAGACGGTCACGCTGACAAGGAATCTGTCGGAGCTTCGCGTTACCTCGCCGACCTTATACTTACAATGGGCATAGAGCGTTTCGAATATCTTCACCATGCGCTGATAAGTCGCGTCGGATACCTCGTCGATATCCATGCACATTTTGAAATATTCAACCTCGTCCCGGATATACTGCTGATACTGGGTTTCGCATTCTTCGGCAGTGCCGCCGACCGACTCCAGATACTCGTCGCTGTTCTTGTTGAGATAGACAGAGCCGAGCGTGCCGCGGACATATGCGCCGATCTGCGAGCGCGACGCCGTACATGAGCACAGCATAAATACGCACAGCAGAACCGCCGCAAGCGCGGAGATCCTCTTAACCATTATTCAACTACTCCTATATAACCGATCAAATTATCGGAAACTAAAGAGAAGTCTATCACAGCAAAGACCGGACGTCAACAATATTCCGTATAAGCATACATTTTTTGCGGCTTTTCTGCAAATATTTTTGATAATTTATAAATGAATCCTAAAAATTACCGACACTCGAACCAATCGGGACCCGGGCGGTAGCCGTTATCCAGTCCGTGCTCGGCGCAGAACGGATGCGAGCGCAGGACGAAGCGCAGGGTGTTCATCGCACTGCGGAATATCTCCGCGCGGGTGATGCCGTCCGGCTTGCCGAGGCTCTCGAGCAGAGTCGGGTCATATTTTGCCTTGCGCGAGCCCGCTCCCGCGCCGGGCATGAGCACATCCACCTGTCCGCGCACGCGGTAAGCGTTATTGCGAAGCAGCGGAAAATCCGGGTCTTTGCTCGCGCGCATCCACCAGTCGGTCATGACGCAGCCGTCATATTCCCATTCGCCGCGCAGTATCTGCGTGCAGGTGCCGTAATGATAGTGTCCCCAGACGCCGTTTATCTTATTATAAGAAGTCATGATATTGAACGGGTGCGCGGTTTTGACGCATATCTCAAAGCCCTTGAGATAAATCTCGCGCAGAGCGCGCTCGGACACGCGCGAATCGTTATAGATACGCATGGTCTCCTGATTGTTGCAGGCGAAGTGCTTCGGGCAGGCGGAGACTCCCTGCGACTGGATGCCGCGCACGACCGCCGCACCCATGGTGCCGGCGAGCAGCGGATCTTCGGAAAAATATTCAAAGTTTCTGCCGCAGAGCGGATCTCTGTGGATATTCATACCCGGGGCGAGCAGGACATCGGAGCCCTTGCGTGCCATCTCAGCGCCCTCGAGAGCATACAGCTCGCGGACGAGCTGCTGATTCCATGTGCTCGCGAGCAGCGTGCCGATAGGCAGGAGCGAGGCATAGCAATGGAGTCTGATGCCGGAGGGGCCGTCCGTTGCGCTGACGGGCGGCACGCCCTTTTTGCGCAGAGATTTAAGTATTCCGCCGTAAACTGCGGCGTTGCCGGGAGTGCCGAGCTTGCTGTTCATGACATAATCGCCACGGCAGAGAGCCTCAAGCTCAACATCCTCGAGCTGAGCCGTGAAGCCCGCAAGGGTCGCTCTGTTATTGGCGACATCTTCGAGTTTTATGCCCTTGTCGCCCGTGAAATCGGGAGCTTCGGGCAGATTCTTCTCTATCTCCTCGCGGCGCGAAACGGTGCTCAGCGGGACAGATTCATATGCTTTTTCTGTTTTTCCCTGTTCGTCGGTCGCGGCGACAAGGCGGTCGAACGCCTCTTTCGGTGCGCAGTCCGCACGGCTCGCAAGGCGCTCGGTGACACGAAGTTCGGGCTCTGTGTGAACGCCTATCTGCTCGCAGGAGCGCACATCGGTGCCGGCATAGATGGGATAGTCCCCAGCTTCGAGCACATAGCAGAACGCCGCGCCGGATTTGCCGGAATCATCGAACGACGCCATATTGGCGCACGGGAACGACACGACCACCCTCTGCTCCTCACCGGGCAGAAGAGTGTGCGTTTTTTCATATGCGGCAAGGCTCTTTGCCGCCTTGCCGAGCTCGCCCTGCGGCGCACCATAGTAGACCTCAATAACCTCTTTGCCCGCGGCAGAGCCTACATTCCTGACTTTTACGGAGACTATTATTCTGTCGTCAGCCTCCATGACGGTCTTGTCGGACAGCTCGAACGAAGTGTAGCTAAGACCAAAGCCGAACGGGAACATGACCTTTTCGGGCGCGAAGGTTTCAAAATATCTGTAGCCGACGAAGATATCCTCGGCGTAGTTGTTATATGTCTTTTTGCCAAAGTTCTTCGCCGCCGGATAGCTCTCGTAGCAATCAGCAATGGTATCGGGCAGCTTGCCGCTCGGCGAAACTTTGCCGGAGAGAACCTCGCCAATGGCGTTTCCGCTCTCCATTCCGCCCTGCCAGACATAGAGTACCGCGCCGAGCCTGTCGCCGTATTTATTCATCCACGACATATCTATAATATTGCCGCTGTTTATCAGCACGACGGTGTTTTTGAAATTCGCGGTCACTTTGTCGAGCAGCGCGGTTTCATCGTCGGTCAGATAATAGCTGCCCTTTTTGAGCGTGTTTTCCCTGTCCTCGCCTGCAGAGCGACCTATAATTACGACGGCGCAGCTGCTGCGCCTTGACGCATCGGCGACGATCTTTTCGTCTATCTTCATCTCATCGTGATAGCGCGGCCATGCGCCCCAGAAGCCGTCGTCCGCCGGGTTCTTCTTTATCCAATCCGAGTATATCTTTTCAAGCTGCTCGTCAACTTTTATTCCGGCGTTTTTCATGCCGTCCACAAGATTGACGCAATAGGGCTTGTTGACATCGCCGCCCGAGCCGTAACCGACGAAGAAATAGTCCCTCTGGATCCTGCCGAAGATGCAGACGTTCTCATCTTTTTCTATCGGCAGCACGCCATTGTTTTTGAGCATGACTATGCCCTCTTCGGCGGCAATTCTTGCAATCGACTTCATCTCCTCCGGAGTATCCGGAGAGCCCAGTTCGCCCTTGCTCGCGCCCTGCGCCGTGGCCGCAACCACCAGATTTATAACCTTTGAAAATGCTCTGCTTACCTTGTTGCTCATAATATATCTCCTGCTCCTATTATATTATTTTCGTTTCATCGCGCGTATTTCCGCCTTGTCCTGCGGCGTGACGCGATAAGATTCGGTTATCTTCTGAAGTGACTTGTTGAAAGTGAAATCGTCGAGGCGGTTATCTTCGAGATACTGCCATGTCTTTTCCGGCGCATGGACAAAGAACACAGAGACTGCCCACGCGACCGCCATCTTCACATAGTAGTCGTCGTTTGTTATCGCATCAAACTTCCCGAAAGCACGGGCGGCGTACTCATCATCAGAGAAATAATCGAGCGCCGAAACGACCGCGAAGCGGATGTCATAGGGCTTATCGGAATCGAAATACGGCTGCAAAAACTCCCAGACCCGCTCCCTGTCTTTTTTGAAAAACTTGAGGCTGTTCACGAAGCTGTCGCAGACAGACCAATTATCTATCTCCGGCACAAAATCCGCCATCGCTTTCAGACGCTCTTCAAACGGCAGATCGGCACTTGCAATAACGAATCCGCGCACAAGCTTTTCTTCAAACATATCGCCCTGCGGGAGATCGGGCATAACGCCCTTGGGGCTTTCTTTTTTTATCCGCGCCGCGACTGCTCTCAGTTGCGGCAGGCGCACGCCGATCATCTTACTCTTATCGGCATTTGGCAGGAGCGACAAACTGAACTCCCTGTACTTTTCATCTCTGAGCTGTTCGAGCTCATTTCTTATATCCATATCGTCCTCCGTCGAGATACTTATATGATTTTAACATATATAACACGCTTTTTCCATATCCAAGACCAAAAATTAGGTAAATGCGCATAAAATTTTTGACTTTTGCGGCGCAATATTGTATAATGATTTCAACATTTTTCTCGCATACGCAAAATGAAAGGAGTCATGAGATGAAGAAAACCAATTTCAAGCGTATTCTCTCGTTCTTCCTCGCCGCAGTGATGCTCTTCGGGATGCTTCCCGCAGTCTTCGCGCAGGACGCGGACACGAAGGACGTTGACTACGCGATAACAAACCCCTACGCCGCGGTTGACTGGAAAAACTACGGTCAATACAAGGCGAGCCTGCACAATCACAGCATAGTTTCAGATGGCGACAACGATTTCAGATATGTCATCGAGACCTACTACTCAATGGGCTACGACATTCTCGCGATAACCGATCACGGCACCGTTGACAGAGGCTGGACAGAGCCGAACTATGTTCCCGCGCTCCAGCTCGCGCTCGGATTCAGACGCGAGAACGGCTTCGAGAAGCCGACGGGATTGACTCAGGGGCGCTACAATCAGATAACCTCCGGCAGCGACAGAGGCGGACGCGGAATGCTCCGCGTCCCCTACGGCATCGAGAACAACCCGACTTCGTTCAACAACTCGCATGTCAACTCCTGGTTCGTTGACTACGGCAACGGCGTTCTGGGCGGCACGAGCGACTACGAGACGCCGATAAAGAACGTTGAAGCGCTCGGCGGTCTTTCGGTCATCAACCACCCCGGCGAATACACGGGCGCGCGCAACGAAAAGGATTTCGACAAGGCTTATAACGAAGACTACGACTACGACATAAATAAGTTCGCCCGTCTGCTCAAGATGTATCCCTCCTGCCTCGGCATCGATGTCAACTCCAAGGGCGACTACCGCACCCGCCACGACCGCAAGCTCTGGGATATCCTGCTCCAGAAGGTCGTACCCTCCGGGCGCAACGTCTTTGCTTTTGCAAGCTCCGACGCGCATCGCCTCTCCGCCATGGACAACGGCTGGACGATAATGCTCATGCCCTCGAACACGGTCGACAACCTCAAGGAGTGCATGAAGCAGGGCGCGTTCTTCGCGGGAAGCAGATATATAAAGAACACCCCCGAGCTCGAGCAGTTCAGCAAGGAAGTCGGATATAATGTCGCGGACGAGAACGGTCAGTGGTACGCATCGCCCGATCTTGTTCAGCCGGTGATAACAAACATCGCCGTTGACGACAAGGAGGACACGATAGCGATAACCGCAGAGAACTATCTGACGATTCACTGGATAGCGGACGGCAAGGTCATTCATGTCGGCTCCGAGATCGACCTCAACGACTACTCGGACGAGATAGGCAGCTATGTCCGCGCCGAGGTTTTCGGTGAGGGCGGCATCCTCTACACCCAGGCGTTCACCCTCGACTACGACGGCGCACCGGAGGCGGAGAACAAGTTCTTCTTCGACTGGGGCAATGTAGTCAAGCTTTTCGCCGACACGATTCTCTACGTATGCGGAAAGAGCGAGCTGTTCTGCAAAATCTGGTTCGCGCTGACCCACAACGACGCATTCGCAAAGTAAGTTAACAAAAAGCGGCGGCAAGCCTCAAGTGGTTTGCCGCCGCTTTTTGTTTGGTTATGACTCTTTTTCGTCTTTGTTTTTCATCTGCTTTTCAATCGACTCACGCCATTTGCGTATCTTTATCATCTGAGCGCGTCTGCTCCAGATGATATAAATGAGCACTGGAGCGATAATAGTCGCCGCCTCATACTCGCTGTTATATCCGAAGATAAACAGGTACACCAAAGCCGCAGTTGTGATAACATCAAAAATAATGCCGATAACAAGATCCATAATTTTCTCCTTTTGCTGTAATTTTTATTTTATTTTATCATATTCCGTTTTTGTCAAGCGCTTTTTCAATAGCGAACTTCATTTTGACAAAAATAGCATTTTGCTCATTGCAAAATTTGGCAATATGCCGTATAATAACTTTGCAGAGTCCGTTTTTTGGTACACGAAATATTTTATAATATATCCGTAAATCAAATCGGAGGATATAAAAATGGCTAAAAAATCAAACCAGAAAATAAAACTGCTCTATCTGATGAAGATCCTGCTCGAAAACACGGACGACGAGCACGGAATGACGCTCGCCGAGATATCGGATGCGCTGGGCGAATACGGCATCGACGCGGAGCGCAAGACGCTCTACAACGACATTGATGTGCTCTGCCTGTTCGGGCTCGATATCGACAAGAGAAAAGGCAAAAGCGTGACTTATCATGTCATCAGCCGCGAATTTGAGCTGCCGGAGCTAAAGCTTCTCGTCGACGCGGTTCAGTCCTCACGCTTCATCACTCATAAGAAGAGCAACGAGCTGATAAAGAAAATCGAGGGCTTTGCGAGCCGATATGAGGCGCAGGAACTTCAGAGGCAGGTCTTTGTCTCGAACCGTATTAAGGCGATGAACGAGAGCATCTACTACGCCGTCGACTACATACACGACGCGATAAACCGCGACGCGAAGATAGCGTTTCAATACTTCACCTGGGACGAGCACAAGCAGAAGAAGCTGCGCCACGGCGGAAAGATATATCTCATCAGCCCGTGGGCGCTGACCTGGGATGACGAGAACTACTATATGATCGGCTACGACTCGGACGGGAACAAGATAAAGCACTACCGAGTCGACAAGATGACAAAAATTCAGCCAACCGAAGAAAAGCGCGACGGCGCGGAACTATTCGCCAATTTCGATATGGCACTCTATTCAAAGCAGACCTTCGGAATGTACGGCGGACGCGAGGAGACGGTCACACTCCGCTGCGAAAACAAGCTTGCCAATGTCATGATAGACAAATTCGGATTCGACACTGCGTTTTCAAATATCACCGACACGCACTTTGACATGCGCGTAAAAGTGTTCGTGAGCCCTGTGTTCCTGACATGGATAATGAACTTCGGCGCAGATGTCACAATTCTCTCTCCCGAGAGTGTAAAAGACGAGCTCACAGCCCTCGCATCTGATGTGCTCGCGCAGTATAAATAAACAGAACGAGTAAAACAGCAAATCCTATCCACGGCTTTCGTGGGTAGGATTTTTTCATTTCGGCATGAGATAGTAATGTGTTGATAAGTTGGAGGCGCGGGTGTGGGTATAGGATATAGACAGTCGTATCAATATTGCGAATTATCACAATGATGTAAGAACAGATATCATCCGCCCACGGAGTTTGCACAATTTTATTGATAAGCACCTTGTAGGGTGCGGCGACTCGACGCACCGCTGCCGCGCAAAATGCAGTGGGCAAACTGCGCGTCAAGCTCCGGGATACCGGATTCGAGTCTGAGCGAACCGAACATATTTAAATATAAACTTATCGCGCTTCGCTATCTCGTCATGTATTGAAAATGCTGAAAGCATCTCGGTCTGATAGGCATAATAGACGCAGTAAAAAGTGAAGCAATCGCCGGGAGCGATTTCATATTCGCGGCTCCGCTGAGCGGTCGGCTCGAAAATATCGCCGAACACTGCCGAACTTTCGGCGGTTATATTTTTGTCCCCAACGCACCAGAAAGCGTTCACCGACTCGCTGTAATATGCGCCGAACACTTCATATTTCTGTGTTTTATCGGAGCGGTTGAAAACCGTAACAGTCTCGATAAGCGCGGGCTGATCAACGGCGGGAGTGAACCTGCGGATGATCTCAGTGCCGTCGCCAGTGCGTGAAGATATGGACAAATCGCCCTTGACAGAAACGGTCTCGGGGTATTCTGTAAGCGCCATGCCGTTTTGCTTTATCACGGCGGCACAGCCGTTAAAATTATGGCTAAACGACGACTCGGTCAGATCGGGCTTGAAGCGCAGGGTCGGCACCGTCAGATGCTTCATCAGCTTCAGCTCGCCGTCTTTGTTCTTGCCGTAGCTGATTATCGCGGAGGCATAAAATCCCGCCATTTCGATATGGTCGGCCGCCTTTCCGTTGTCTTTAACGATATCCCATATCACCTCTTGATTCCCGCCGAGATGCCTGTGGCGGAGTATGTTCAGCTCCGAGGCTTTCGGCTTCGCCCACGAGGCGAAATACTGCGGTCTGCACGACCTTGTATAGCGCTCATAAAGAGCGTTTTTGAGTTTGCTGTCCATTTTCTTCTCCTGTCCGAGCGTATTATCAGACCGCCGCCTCTGCGCTTTCGTGCTGCGCGATGCGCTCCTTTGCCCCGTCATAGAGGGCAAATATATCTTCGCATCGGCTGTAATTCTCGCTCTGCGCTATCGTTCTCACTGCGTCGAGATACGGCTTTGCGGCTCTGTAATAGAGCGAGTTTTCGTCGGTCGCTTTCTTTATCTCAAGCTGAACGCGCTGTTTTTCGGCGCGTACCTGCCGAAGCTCTGCTTTGAGCTCTGCAATAGATGCTTTATCTTTTGACTCTTTGGCGAGCTTCATGCTGTCCGTGACGCGCTTCATATTGACTTCCGCCTCGTCCTCACGCTTGAAGAGCCCCGCGAAAACAGAGCTGTCAAACGGTTCGATGCCGTTGGGATAATATTTCGCGGCGGTCTTGCGCGCTGTTTTGATATCGCCGACGAGTCTTAACATATCTTTTCTGCGCTCTTTCTGCTGCGCGGTCGCCTTGGGCATACGCTTGACATCGCTCTTTTTGAGTTCTATTGCGGACATGAAGTCGCTGAGCCCCGCCGCGCTTATCTTCTTCGCAATCTCAAGATCCTCCATGCCCTCCGGTGTGTTAAATCGGTCGAGCTCCGCGAGGACAAAACGGGATATCTCTATCTTCTCGTTTTCCTGAGCTTTAAGATTATACTCTTTCTTAGCCGCCTTTAAAAGTGCCTTGTCACCGGACTTTTTCGCCTGTTTTATTCCGTCCTTTGAGAGGACATTCATTTCGCGGCCGGAATATTCTTCGGCTTCTTTTATAATATCGACCGCCTCGACAAGCGCATCGTCTGCGAGGACATTGTTTCCGTAGTCCTCGAAAAGCGCTCTAATTTTTAGCACCTTGACTATCGCCTTCTGCTTGACCTCGGTGAAATCATAGAAAAAGAGCGGAATGACATTGAGCACCGCACCGACAACGGACGCGATAACGAGAACGCTGCTTATGCGAACAAAATAGTCATGGTTATAGAGAACGTCATAGACATTCGAGCCGTCGTAGCCGAGCGACAGGGCGACACTACGATTGAGTCCCGCGCCCTCGTATATTGCCGGAAGAACGGAGCCTGTGGCGAGCGTTATGACACTGCCTATAAGCCCGACCGCGGCGAACATTCCGTCTATTCGCTCGCCCGTTTTATACTGCTGATAGTCTCTTATATCCGCCTGGATGCTCGGGTTGAGAAGATGACCAAGCGAAGTTATGAACTGGTTGACGAAGATGCATATGAGCAGCATCCATATTATTCCCGGGTCGCCCGTTCGGCGGACTATCGGGAGCATCAGCGCGATGAAGCCGATATTGAAAAGATTCGTTACAACGAGTATCTTCTTTTTGCCGTATTTTCTGATAAGGAACGGTGCGACAAGATTCGGCCAGAACGAGGCGTTGCCGGATATCGCGATTATCAGCGAATACTGGCCCGGTGAGCACGCGCCCTGATAGTTATACATCCATCCGAGAATGCTGTTGAACGAGCTTTCAAGGAAGCCTATCCAACCGGCGAGCGAGATTATCCAGAAATATTTATTCTGCGCTATCTCCTTGAGCGCATCAATAAATTTTATACGGATAACATGGGTCTTTGCCTGGACTATCTTCTCCTCGACATTGACATAGACGAGCAGGGATATCAAAAATCCGACAAGCAGCATCGGCGGATAGAGTACCCTGTATATTCGCATATCGTAGAGGGTGTTGTCGTTTGTTATAAGCCGCGCCGCTATCGGCAGGAATATGCCCGCTATCGACGGCGAAAGATTCTCGACAACGCATCTTATCGAGAGGACATCCGAGCGCTCTATCGTGTTGGGCGAAAGGACATTTATAAGGCTCTCGTAGGCATCGACCATGAAATTATAGAAGAACTGGAAGCCGACATTGAACAGCAAGACGACTATGCACTTCATTGTCAGCGACATATGCTCATACGGCATCCACACGAAGCCGATGCCGAGAATTACCGTCGGGATACCCATGGTCAGGATATACGGGCGGTACTTACCTTTCATGCTGCGCGTATTGTCAATCATCTTCGCGCGCAGTGCAGTCAGCGGGAAGCCCGAGAGAATGCTGAGTATATATATTACATAGAGCGCGCCGGGGTCGATACCGATAGTGTTGCCTATTAGCGTATTGCCGACGGCGATTATCATATTCGACACGCAGTAGACTATAAATCTGACACCTATGCCGCCAACAGAGAGCGAGGCTATCTCCTTATAGCTCATATACCGCTCTTTCGGCGGCTTGTTCCAGTGCGTTTTGACCGAAGAAACAACGGATTTGATTTTTCCGGCAATTTTCACAGTCATATTCCCCCTTGTTAAGATGAGTTCAATGTGTTAGTATAAAAGAGTAAAATATTAAACGCTATGAGTAAAAAAGGTGATGCTATGCCGATATTCAACGAAGAGATATACTTATATGACAAGAATCAGAACAGCGATCTTTTTCATCTTCATTCTTTCGGCAGGCTCTTTCCCGACGCCGACTACATAATTTCATTAAAAGACAACTCGAATACAATAATTGAATGCGTGACCGACGGGGTCGGATATATCGAGCACAACGGGACGGTCACTACAGTTGAAAAAGGCGACTGCTATATAATAAAGAAAGGCAGCGGCTACTCCTACTACTCCGACGACAAAAAGCCCTATTCAAAAGTCTGGGTAACAGTATACGGAAGCCTTATAGACAGATGGCTCGATTTTTACAATATAGATCATCAGGTGTATATAAAGCACCTTGACATCACGTCATATTACAGCCAGATAAAGCAGACCGCACTCGGCAAGGATATGCTCGACAACGACAAGAAGCTGATGCTCCTCGTCCACGGAATTATATTTGAAATGGCGATGGCTACCCCCGCGAACAGCCGGAGCCGTGAGGACGCGCCGTATATCAAGACCGCCGACAATGTTGTTCTCGACATAAAGAAATATATCGAGAAGCAATGCAACGAGCGACTGACGAACAAAGACCTGTCGCTGAAATTCGGCATCTCACAGAACACAATGAACGACCTGTTCATCAGAAAATACGGCATTTCGACATCGCAGTATCACATGCAGTGCAAGCTCTCTTCCGCCGAATATTTTCTCAAAAGTACCGATTTGACGATAGACGCGATAAGCGGGCTTATCGGCTTTTGCGACCGCAGCCATTTCAGAAAGGCGTTTATGAAAGCATACGGCATGTCGCCGAATCAATACAGAAAGAAGCTCAAATCCGACCTCAGCGCAGAATAATTGTTGTCACCGATCTCGGCGTGATTTTTATATGTTCGGGGGCGGCGATGTCATATTCGCGAAGATCGTTGTTATCGTCCGTGACCGCTGATTTTACGGCTGAGTACTGCTCCGGCAGGCTCAGCTCTTTTTCTTTTTCGGTGCTGTTTATCACTATAACCGCACAGCCGCCGTCATATTTGAACGCGAGCAGGCGCAGCTCGGGATCATCGCAGGCGGCATCAACGCGAACGGAACCTGTGGGAACATATTTCGAGAAGTTACCCGTAACATAGTAGCGTTTGGTCATCTCAAAAGTTTTATCGTCAAGATTTATGTATATAAGCCCATCGCAATAGTTGACCTCGGACACAGCTATCCAATGCTGCCACGAGATAACATTTAGCACGGACAGATCTTCATACATAACATTCGCCGTGACGAGTGCCGAGTCCATGCCCTTGTCGCGTCCGCCCTGCATATGAGTCCATTCGCTCATATTGACAGGGACATCCGGATAGTTTTTGCTCATCCACTTCGCGAACCGTTTAAGAAAGCTCATGCGGTTGTTAAAAAACGGGATTGGCATATGCAGGCAATAGGAATGGATATCGAGAGCGCCGAGGCGAGTGCGGACGAGCGGATCGCCCAAAACGGCGCGCGAATAGCTCTTGTTGAACCAGCGGATATCGCCGTTTTCGCAGCCGGAGAGCCGAACGCCGTCGAGAGCTTTTCTGCTGTCAAGCTCTTTGACGAACGCGCGGAGCACCTTGCGGCAGCTCGAGAATCTGTAATGACAGCCCTCCTGCCCGCCGTTCCAGACCCAGAACGGCTCATTGACGGGCGAGATATATTTTACGGGTATGCCCTCGCCGATAAAATGCTCGGCAACGTCGGCGCAATATTTGGCAAACGCGGGATAGTTCTTCTTTTTTATATTCTCTCTGAATATCTGATGCTTGTCGAGATGCGTCTTGTGGTTATTCGTCAGGCGTTCTATCGGGGAATTGACGAAGAAAATGACATTGTCCGCACCGTCGCTGACGGCACGGCGCATCATATAGACCGCCGCGGCGTCGCGCGACCAGTCGTATTCGCCGGGAGCAGTCTCAAAGCACTCGGTCGCCCGCGCGGGTTCGCTGAATGTGCCGCGTCCGCTGTGCTTCGACCCGCCGCCGATATTGTAGCGGTAGATGCCAAGACCGATGCCCTCGGTCTTGCTGAAAAGCAGCTCGCTGATTCTGTCCCTGACCGGTTTGCCGCTTATCGGATCCTCATGAGTCCAGTTTCCGACTATTTGCGCCCACCATGCGCCGCTCGCGCCGAAGCCTTCTATAGTCTGATATCGCTTCTCTTCATTTATATTCAGCTTCAATTTCAATGCCCCCATGTGAAAAGTGCATATATTTTTCATCTTATTCTAAAGTATATCATAGCTTTTCACGGAGTAAAGGTATTTTTTACCGAAAAAAGAGTACTTTTTATATGTGTTTTCAAGTTGGCGACGAAAGCAACGAAAAATCAATACAGCCGAAGCGATGAAAATTATTTTATATTCAAGCTGCTTTTAACGATATTTTTTCGGAAAGTGTGTTTTTCCACCTTCAGCCTTTGATTTTTTGTAAAATTTTCATATAATTATGCATATAGATTTTACCTTTATGTTGAAATCGTATTGCTTTTTGGCTTTTGTTCCCGTATAATGGAGCTTGTCTGATACGACAGAATATCTGAAAGGTGCCGAATTATGAACACCGTGATAATAATTCTGCTTGTTGTGCTCGCGATAGCCGTTGTGCTGCTGTTCGCGATATGCGGCTTCCTGTTCAATCAGGTAATATGGTATAAGCCGATAAAGTTGCCCGCCGCAAAAGGCGAGGTTGAGGACGACTTTGCAAAGGATCATAAAAAAGCCGAAGAAGAGTTCGGAAAAATGCCGTTCGAAAAGCTCACGCTTACGGTATCGAACGGCGAAAAGATATATGCGCGCCTGCTCCTGCCCGAGAAGAGCAACGGGCGCATGATAATCGCCTGCCACGGGGCGCACAGCTCAGGGATATGCGAATTCTGCTTTTCCGCACCGTACTTTCACCGCATGGGTTATACAATTCTGATGCCAGAGCACCGCGGCTGCTGCGAGAGCGAGGGAAAATTCTTAGGCTACGGCACGCACGAATCAAAGGACACTTTTCTTTGGATAGACTGCGCCCGCAAACGATTCCCGGAGCTCGACATATTCCTGCTCGGCGTGTCGATGGGCGGCGCGACGGTTCTAATGATGAGCGACAAAATAACCGACCCGACGGTCAAGGGAATCATCGCGGACTGCTCCTACACGAGCGCATGGGATGAATTCGCCTATCAGCTCAAAAATCCGTTCGGGCTCCCGGCGTTCCCCCTGCTATATATATTCGACCTGTATTGCCGCATAATCTGCAAATACAGCCTGCGCGACGCGTCGCCGATAAAAGCCGTTCGCAGCGCGAAAGTGCCGATACTTTTTATTCACGGCGCAAAAGACACGCTCGTGCCCGTGAAGATGCAGAAAGAGCTGTTTGACGCGTGCCCGATCCAAAAAGAAATGCTGACGGTCGAAAATGCGGTTCACGCGCAGAGCTACTATACCGACCCGCGCGCTTATGAGGCGGCGGCGGAAAAATTCATAAACGAATGCGAAAACACTGAAAATACATCTGCGCTTTCCGCGCCCGGAGGAGGAAAACAAATTGGCTAACAACGAAAGGCTGAAAGAAAAACGATACGTCGGAGTAAAAGAAACGGTTATCTACGGCGTAGCAAACGGCGGTCAGGTCATCGGATACAACATGGTCCGCATGCAACTGACATTCTTCCTTGTGACCGTGTTCGGCATACCGAGCACAGCGGTCGCAACGATGATAACCGTCATGGGCATCTGGGATGCACTCAACGACCCGATGATGGGAACGATAGTTGACAAGACCCGCACGAATCTCGGAAAACTGCGTCCCTATCTGCTCTTCGTCCCGATACCGCTCGGCATAGCGACTGTCGTGTTCTTCGGCGGCGCGGAATTCCTCGCGGGAGTTCAGTCGACGACGCTCAAGATAGTCTATATGTGCGTCACATATTTCATCTGGGAGTTCTTCTACACAATAGGCGACATTCCGTTCTGGGGTCTGTCCGCCGCCATATCCCCGAACCCCGTTGACAGATCGAACGCCATAACCTCGGCGCGCTTCCTCTCCGGCATAATCGGCGGACTTTCTACGCCCGTTATATCCCTGCTCATCGACCTGAGCAACAAGGGCGTTATCGGAATCAATATGCGTCAGCTCTTCCTCGTGATGGGTATTGTCGCTGGCACTGTCGGCATGGGACTGTTCTCGCTCTCCGGTATCTTCTGCCGCGAGCGCGTGGTTCAGAATTCCGACGAGCCGAAGGTTCTCGACTGCTTCAGATTCCTTTTCAAGAACAAGCCCCTGCTTCTCATCGTCTGCTCAAATATTCTCGCGACGGTCGGCGGAGTTACCGACACATTCGCGCAGTATTTCTACATATTCTCCCTCGGCGCGGCAAGCTGGGGCACGATAATCGGAATCCCCGGAGTTATTTCCGGATTTTTGACTTATCTGCTGCTGCCCGCTCTCGAGAGAAGATGGACGTCGAAGCAGATAGTCGTTCGCACAACTATTCTCAAGGCACTCGTCGGTACGACCACCTTCCTAATCGGCATGAAATTCTATCGCAACCCGGCGGTCATTGTCCCGCTGCTTATGATTCAGGGCTTCATCTTCAGCTCGCTGACGAGCATAAACATGGTCGTCCCCACAAAGATGATAGGCGACACTGTCGACTACATGGAGTGGAAGACGGGCGAAAGAAACGAGGGCATGGCGTTCTCGCTGCTAACCTTCATCAGCAAGCTCACGGGCTCGCTCTGCACGGCTATCGCAACGGCCATAATCCCGGTCATCGGCCTTGTCACCGTTCAGCTCGCGGACAACTCGCTTCAGCTTGTTGAAAACCCGCAGATAAACACCCGTTTCTGGCTCTGGGCTCTGGTCACCATACTCCCGCCCGTGGCGTCGCTCATCTCGCTCATACCCTACAGATTCTATGACCTCGAGGGCAAGAAGCTCAAGGACATTCAGGAAGAGATGATTGCTCGCCGCGAGCTCAACTCGAAGACGATATCCAAGGAGGAAGGAGAGATATAAATGGAACGCAAATGCCCGAAATGCGGCGGTAAGCTCGGAATATTCGACTTAAAGCCCAACTGCCCCCACTGCGGATGCAGCATCATGTACTACGACATGGACAAACGCCTTGAGGAGGACTCGGTAAAGGCCGAAGCCGAATGGCAAAAGCTCGAAACGACCCTCGACAAGATAACTCCCGCATTCATCAAGAAAAAGAGAGCCGCGAGAGAAGAAAAAGAGAAAAACGAAAAGGATTCAAGCGAAAAATAATCCTAAAGCAGGCACGCCCGCAGTTATTCTGCGGGCGTATCGCTTTTTGTGGGAATTTGCAACAAATTTTAGTAAAACTGTGGTAAATTCCGCAGCAATATGTTAAAATCCGATAAGAACGATGATTTAAGGAGAGGGTAGTATGCTTCGCAGACAGATGCAGCTTGATTTTTCCGGAATAAAGACATATTCAGCCGAGGATCGCCACAATCTCGTCACCATAGACAACATGATGACACCCGGGGTCACCCCGCACGAGGAATACAAATACGAAGGCTTTGATGAGCTTGTTGAGAGGATAGTCAAGGCGCGCAAGAACGGGCATCCGGTAATATGGAGTATGGGCGCGCACGTTGTCAAAAACCGCCTTTCCCGCTATGTCATCGAGCTGATGAAAATGGGCGTTATCACGCACATCGCCGCAAACGGCGCAACAAGCATACACGACTTTGAGCTCGCGTATCTCGGCGGCACATCCGAAGATGTGCCGACCGCGATTGAGGACGGCTCATTCGGAATGTGGGAACAGACGGGAGCATGGATGAACGAGGCTATTCAACGCGGCGCGAAGCTCAACATCGGCTACGGCGAGGCGCTCGGCGAATATATAGACATGCACCCCGAAAAGTTCCCCAACCGCGAGGACTGCATACTCTGGAACGCATACAAGCTGGACATTCCCGCGACCTATCACATAGCGCTCGGCACGGATATCATCCACCAGCACCCCACCTGCGACATGGAGGCTATCGGCAAATGCTCGGGAATTGACTTCAAGAAGATGGCTTACAGCGTGTCGCAGCTTGACGGCGGCGTTTTTCTCAACTTCGGCTCTGCCGTTATCGGTCCCGAGGTGTTCCTCAAGACTCTTTCAATAGCGCGCAACCTCGGCTATCCCACGTTCAACATAACCACGGCGAACTTCGACCTCGTGCGCTTGGGCAACTTCCGCTGCAAGATAGGCTACGAAGATCCGAACTATTATTACCGCCCCCGCAAGAATATCGTCAACCGCCCGACCTGCCGCGGCGGCATGGGCTGGCACTTTGAGGGCGACCATCAGATAACCATACCCACGCTCTACGACAAGCTCAAGGAGCAGCTTTGATTTGAGGTAAGATATGCTTTCAAAAGAACAGGTCAAAAAAACATGCGCCGGCATAAAAAATGCGCGCATAGGCATAATCGGCGACTTCTGCGTTGATATCTACTGGCACGCGGATATGACGAAATCTGAGCTCTCACGCGAGACTCCGCACTATCCCCTGCCGATAGTCGGGGAGAGGGTCTATCTCGGCGCGGGCGGAAATGTTGCGTCGAATCTCGCGGCGCTCTCCCCAAAAGAGCTTATTCCGATATCCCTTATCGGCGGCGACTGGCGCGGCATGCTCATGGAAGATATATTCGAAAAGAGCGGCATGAACAGGGATTTTGTCATCAAAGTGCCCGACCGCTTCACCAACGCCTACTGCAAACCGATGCGAAAGGGCATATCGGAGCTTGAATACGAAGATCCGCGTCTCGACTTCGACAACTACGAGCCGATATCAAAAGAGACCGAGGACAAGGTGATTGAAAATCTCAGAAAAATCTCCGGAAATATCGATGTGCTCTGCGTCGCGGATCAGTTCAGATTCGGCATAATCACAAAGCGCGTGCGCGATGAGATAATTGCACTTGCAAAATCGGGGCTCACCGTCATTGCGGACAGCCGATACAACATCGGCAAATACACTGACTGCATATTGAAGCCCAACGAGGTCGAGTGCTGGCGCGCGGTGTATAACAACGAGGGCTACATAGACGCGGGATATGACGAGTTCATCGAAGCGGCGCAGCTGCTCGCGAAAAAGAACCGCTCGACCGTGTTCTGCACGCTCGGAAAGCGCGGTTCGATAGTCACCGACGGCGACAGGACGGAGAAAGCCGACGCGGTGCTGTTCGACGGCGAAGTTGATATCTGCGGCGCGGGCGACACCTCGCTCTCCGCATTTTCTGCGGCAATCGCCGCAAAGACCGAGCTCAAAGCGGCGGCTCAGTTTGCGGGGCTCGCGTCCGGCGTGACGGTCAGGAAAATCGGCGTCACGGGCACGGCATCGCCCGAGGAAATAGAAGCGCTCGCACAGTAAAAAATAAAACTAAGAGGCACAGGAATGAGTTTTTCAATTGAAACAATAAAAGAATACAGCGGCAGGGGCTTCAAATGCGCGCTGTTCGATTTTGACGGCACAATAAGCCTTATACGCGAGGGCTGGCAGAAAGTGATGATTCCGTATTTCTGCGAGGTCATCGAAGCTCTCGGCACAAATGAAAATAAAGACGGAATATGCGAAGAGGTCACGGAATTCGTCGACCGACTGACCGGCAAGCAGACAATATTCCAGTGCATCGCGCTCAACGAAGCAGTTGTTCGCCGCGGCGGAGAGCACGTTGACCCGGGCGAATACAAAAAAGAATATCTGCGCAGACTCGAAACGCGGATAGCCGACAGAAAAAAGGGACTCGAAAGCGGCTGTCTTTCACCCGCCGATCTCGCGGTAAGAGGGTCTGTCGAGTTCATAAAGGCGCTGAGGAACGCCGGGATAAGATGCTTCCTCGCGAGCGGAACGGACGAAAAAGATGTCATATATGAGGCGTCCTTAATCGGAGTCAAAAATCTTTTCGACGGCGGCATTCACGGCGCGAAGGACGCTCTGCTCGACTGCTCAAAAGAGGCGGTTATAAAGAACATGATTGAAGAGCAGAAGCTAGATCCGGAGGAGCTTGTCACTTTCGGCGACGGATTTGTTGAGATAGAGCTCACGGCAAAACTCGGCGGATACGCAGTCGGCGTGGCGACAAACGAAAAGACCGGCGACGGAATAGACGAAAAGAAACGGGCAAGGCTCATGTCGGCGGGCGCTGATATGATAATCCCGCACTTCGAGGACACCGACGCGATACTCAAAGCACTGCACATATAAACACAAAAAAGAACAGGCGTTCTGCGGCAAAACCGTAAAACGCCTGTTTTTTTATAATTCTATCCAATCTTTTGTTTCGTTGTCGTACTCATACAGCACCTTGTTCTGCTCATCGTATGCGAGCAGGACATCGTCGCTGCCTTCAAAAGTTATTTTATATGTCTTGCACTTGACTCCGTTCACGGTCGCGGTCTTGCCCGTTGATGAAAAGCCGTCGCCCAGGTCGGCATATGCGCGAAATTTCGGAACCCCGAGCATTCTTATCGCATCAAAATCGACCTGAAATTCCGTAGTCTTTGACGCAGTATTTGAAGAACCGGAAGCCCGGCGGGTCGTTTCCGCGCCGCGTGCGGAGGTCGTCTTTGTTGTCTCCGCCTGCGTTGTCGGTTCGGTGGTCGGCTCCGTCGTTTGTTCCTCGGTCGTAGTTTCGGGTGCAGTCGTCGTTTCCGGCTCGCGCGCCACTTTAGTGCACCCGGCAAGCGAGATTGCCGCAAGAAGAATGGCTAAGGCGGACACGATAATTTTTCTGTTTGATTTCATTATTTTTCAGCTCCGTGAGTATATTTCAGACATTTTCGCGCCGTTTTATCCGCGCGCCGTCAAATTCATAAACCTCGTCGCAGAGGGTCGAGATATCGCCCTCGTTGTGTGAGACTATGAGCATGGTTTTTCCGCTCGCTTTAAAGCTCAGGAAGAGCTTTCGCATCTCCTCGACTGCGTCCTTGTCGAGCGCGTTCATCGGCTCGTCGAGAATCAGTAATTGCTGATCCTCCATTATCGCCTGCGCTATGCCGAGGCGCTGTTTCATGCCGAGCGAATATTTGCCGACCCGCAGCTTTGATGACGGGTCGAGTCCGACTGTTTTCATGGCGGACTCTATCTGCTCTTTGCCGATCTTGCCGCGTATTGAGGCGAGATATTCAAGGTTTTTCATGCCGCTGTAATTGGGCAGAAAGCCGGGCGCTTCGATTATAATTCCCGTGTTCTCCGGGAAATCCGAGTCCTTGCCTATCACCTTGCCGTTGACGGTGACCGTTCCGCTGTCGGGCTTCATGAATCCGCAAATGAGCTTTAAAAGTACGGTCTTGCCGCTGCCGTTGTCGCCGACGATGCCATATATCCTGCCCTCTTGCAGCCGCATATTGACATCTTCGAGAACCGTTTTCCCTTTGAAGCTTTTTGTCAGCTTATCTATAACTATAACATCAGTCAAAATAATGTCCTCCTTTCAAAGACCTTCTCTTCACTGCGCCGGAGCAGAAAAAGACAAGGATTATCACCGCCGCGTCTGCCAAGAGCACTGCCGCAGCCGTTTTGGCATCGGTCAGCTGTTTTGCCATGCCGTATGCGCCGAGCATGGCGAAGCTGAAGCTTTTCAGCTTTCCGCATATGAGCCCCGTTGTGCCGACAACCGCGATGACGATTGCCGCCGCAGGCTTCTGCCCGAGAAGAAAACGCAGAAGGCACAGCACGCACATTGACGCACCGAGCGCGAGCGGATATGCCGCCATGCGCATAAGCTCAAAGGCGGAAAGCGTTCCGACTTTTTCCGCAGCCGCCGCGCAGACAGTTATGCCGATAAGGCAATAGAGCACGCACCAGAGAAGCGCGGACGAAACGGTTTTTATCCACCATTTGAAAAAGCTCTTCGAGCGCGGCAGGACGAAATACGGCATCATCTCGGAATCGAGGACCGAGCCCGCCATACCGAGAAAGAGCCCCGCAAAAAATGTTCCGAAATAGCGGAAGAAGCCGAAGAGATCAAACTGTCCGCTGTGTTCAACGCCGCCGACGGCTTCTGTGAAAACAGAGAAAAATGTTTCCCGCTCGCCGCCGAAAGACGAGAGCACGCAGACCGTCCATATGAGCAGAGACACGGCGAGATACGGCAGCATATTGAAAAGCCGATGCCGCCATCCCGCAAAAAAAGTTATCTTCATATTCGAGTCCCCACTGTTATTTTGAGATCAACATGCCGAACGGCGCGAAGAATGCACGCGACAATAATCGCCGCGAGCAGGCAGAAATACGCGCACGAAAAGCCGACCGACGGCAGACCGGCATCTTCCGAGAAACCGTGATTTGAAAAGACGGAGACGAAAAACGGGAGGTACTTAAACCGTATCAGATATGAAATGATATGCTGAGCCGAGAGCACGGCGAAGCCCAGCACGCGGCTGCCGCTTAAATTTATCAAAAACAGAAGCGAACCGCAGAAAAAGCCGTAGCCGAGATTCAGCACCAAGGCATAGAATGCCGCGAGATACGGCGTAACAGCTGGCATGAAAAGCTTCGGGTCGACTGTGATATGATAAGACGAAGCCGCCGCATCGCGCATGACGAGCTCATAAAACGGCGCGCTCCACACATTGCCCGCAAAGGCGTTGGGCGAAAAGAATATCACGGTCACCGCGAGCGAAAATATGTAATACACGGCGCAGGAGAGCAGGATATACATGAGCTTTCCGACTACCCACTGCACCCGCGAACAGCGCACGAGCGAATACATCGCGCTCTGCTCGGTAAAAGGCGCATCGGCAAACAGGAGCATAAGCCCGAGGAACATCAATGTCGCGATATGGAGCGTTGAGCTGTTATATATAAACGGCTCGAATATGTTAAGCGGATCTCCGCTCGCCCGGGCGAACTGCATAAGATTCACGGAATCGAGCAGCGAAGCGGCGGCGCAGACGAGAAAAGCCGTAACAGTCCGCGCGCTGCCGAGCCACGTGCCGAACTGCCAGCGCATCACAGAGAGACACTGTTTCATTGCAGCAGCCTCCTTCGCGCGAAGAAGATGAACGCCGCGCAGCCGAGCACCAAGAGCACCGCCTGATACAAAAACAGAAAGCCGAACGACGGTAAAATATCGGGCAGGATAGTGTTGGTCGGGCTGAACTTTTCTTTTTGCAGCGCGCTCGCGACGAGATGCATCAGGAAGAACAGCACGAACGGACCGCAAAGAGCCACATATCTGTTGGGCACCGCGGCGGACAGAGCCGTGCCGATAGCTCCCCACACGACGCCAAAGAGGAACGCGAGCAGGATTATTACTCCGACCAAGCCGAGACCGCCCGCGACGTTTTCGAACGGCTGCAATATACTTCCGTCAAGCGGAGTTTTCGAGTGTCCGTTCGGAGTATACGGTGCGCAGAATATGAGCATTATCAGCGCAAACACTGCAAGCGGCAGAGCGTTTGCCGCGCCGCCGCAGACAGCGTTTGAAAAAAGTCTTGAGAACATATATTTTCTGCGGCTCTTCGAGCGCACGAGCATAAAGCGCAGGTATCCGCTGTTATACTCATCGCAGAAACGAAACACGCCGGGCATAACGGTTATAATCGGCGTAAAGATAAGATATCCGCCGAGCGCGAGGGACGAGAAGAAAAAATTGATATAATCCGCCTTGTTATCCCAACGCGCAAAATACAGAAAATACTGATACTGCGGCTCGACAAGCAGAACGAGTCCGAGCAGCAGGGATATCAACATCCCGGTTGAAAAGAGCTGGCTTTTTACATCCTTTCTGAGCATAGGATCACCCCGCTCAGGGTTTTATGATCGTTGCGGGATCAATACTTGCGCCGTCCTTCGTGGCTGAAATATTCAGGTGAGGACCGGTTCCGTATCTGCCGACAAAGCCGATACTGTCGCCGCGGGCGACAACATCGCCCACCTTAACGGAGAAATTTGCCGCGCTGTATTCAATGACATAGCCGTTGGCGCAGGTCAGCACGGCACACGGAGTTTTGCTTTCATCATCTTTGTTATATATCTTCGTAATTTTTCCGGTGGCGCAGGCGACAACCTTTGCGCCGAAATCGGCTTTGATGCTTATGCGCTTATACTGAGTGCTGTACGGAGAGGAAAGCTGTGTATAGCCGGGCACGGGCCAAATGAATCCGGCGGCGCTGACATTTGCATTTGACGCATCTGTTTTCTTTGTTGTCTTTTCCGTCTGCGCGGCGATGCCTGCTTCTTTGGCAGTGTTTGCTTCCTCTGCGGCGGTTTCCGGTGCGCCGCTTTCGGGAGCAATATCCTTCGCCGTGGTGTTCTCCCCGGCCTCTGCCTGCGCCCCTATTCCGGTCGGGTCGGCAGTTGTGCTCGGGTCTGTTTCGGGTTTGCCGCTGCAGGAACAGAGTCCCAGCATGAGTGCGATTGCGGCAGCGAGCGATACGAATCCTTTTGTGCGTTTCAACATTTTGTTTTCCTCCTTTTAGTTATTCGTATCTATTCGTAACGGCGTAAAATTCACCGGTTACGGCATTGATTATAATATCATTTTCATATTCGCCGTATTGCTCCAGCGTCGCGGTAGTAGCGATACAGAAACGCCAACACGGGAACACGGTCGAATTATATGTTTCGGGGTCTTCGACCGACATATATTCAAAGCTTATCTCTTTTACTATAGAATCTTTGACAAGTCCTGCGGCGGCAAGCTTCTTCTGCAAAACTGCGAGAACGCCGTCGAGCGTCATAACCTTGCTGTTTACGATTTTCGACTCGCCAAGCTCAAGTCTTGTGAGCCTCGCTTCGACAACACCCCTGTCGTCTATTGCGACGGTGCATCCGGTGCTGTCCGGCTCGCCGCTCGAAAGCGGTATTCCGTCTGCGACCTGGACATATTTATATTCATATCTGCCGCGTTTGGCACGGTTGCCTCGCTCGGTCAGAGGTTCAACGACCTGCGAAGAGACGAGCTCAAAATCGGTCATTCCGAGGCGGCTGAGAAGCTTATCCGACAGGCGGCGCGCATCGTCGGGAGAGATATTGCAGCCCTTTGCCCATCCGGGTTTCAAAGCAGTCGGATGATTTGACGCGCTCAGGACTTCGGACACGCCGAAATAAAATCCGCCCGGGAGCAGCCCGGCAGACGGATCGTCCTCCGCCGTTTTCTCCGAGCCGGGATTGAACATCGGATCGTCGCCGGAAAAGAACAGATTTTCGAGCTCGAGCAGGCCGAAGAAGCGGTACTGCGCGGAATATGTCCGTATATCTCCGGTTATCTTCGGCACTTTTATATCGGCGTCGATATGCACGGTTATGCCTCCGGATGAAATGTCGCGCTTGAGATGCTCGGATTCAGAGAGAGTCGGCACGCCCTCTCCGCTCCTGCCGTTATCGGCGGGAGCGCTCACGAGGGACTCGACGAGCAAATCGTTCGAGCTTTTTGCGCGCAGGACATTTCCGTCCATGACAGACTCGGGCGTTTTTTGGCATGCCGCAAGCAGCAATATAGAAAAAGCAAGAAAAATCAAAGCAGATTTTTTCACAAAAAATATCCCCTTTCCCGCCGCCGAAAGCGGCTTTTAACAGGATAAAATTCGGGCGAAAAATCCCGGCGAAAATAACTTTTGGGAAGTCTTGACATTTTATATTATACACTGAGAAAATACATTTGTCAAATTTAGCATAATAGTGCATAGACCGAAAAGCTGCTGTCGCTGTCGATTTTGAAATCCACGCTGAATGCACTTTTTCTAACGACCAAAAACTCATGCATATCCGGGTGAGCGTGGCGTATCTCGAGATTGCGCAGAGTTATATTCCGGCAATCTTCAACGGCTATGTTAGTCACCTTGCCGTCGATAACAAAAATCGAATCTCCGCCGTCAAAAACAAGATCCGACACGCCGCCGAAATAGAACGGAACGGCGTTGAGATGCGGCGTTTCGTCGGGCGAAAACTCCTTTTCCCCGGCGGTGTTGGTGATAACGAGCATATATTCCTTGCAGCGCTTGCTGTCGATATAATAAGTGTCGCTGTCGAACACGGCGGTCTTCTCCCCGTCCTCAGCTTTCAATGCCGAGATAAACTCTGCGAGCTTCTCCGAAATATCCTCATTCGGAACTATGCCGAAATCGGCGGCGTTAAATATTTTCAGAGTTGTCCTCCAAAAATTCACTGCTAATGAGTCTATTCTATCAGATTGCACGGCTAAGAAGCAAGACGGAAAGACGAAAGAGCGTCCTCTTTTCGGAGAACGCTCTTTGATGCAATTTCACTGTGCTATGCCGGGATATCTTCCAAAAGACTCTCAAGCGCATCTTTTACAAACCCGACCGACTCCTTGTGATACTGCGCCTGCAGGTCTTTGCGGAAGCACGAAATATCCGCATCGCCGCAAATGGCGTGAAGCTGTTGAACGGCGGCGTTTCTCACATAACAGTCCTCGGAGGATATGTATGATTTTATTTTATTCGCCGCATCGGCTTCACCCAATGCATACAGCGAACAAGCCAATATAGCTCCCGCCCGATCTGATTTTTCGTCTTTACAAGCAGACAGAAGCAGAGCGCGCACCTCGCTCTTATAAGCCGCCGGATTCATTGATGCGGTGTCGTACAGTGACGAATACACATATCCGCGGACAAGTTCCGAGCTGTCGGCGATATGCTTTTCAAGTCCGTTTATCGCCTCGCGGCTGTCGGTTCCACTCAGAGAATCGCAGGCATTGACCCTCACGAGCTCATCCCGGTCATTCATAAGGCGCAGCAAAATATCAATATATTCGCCGCGCGCACCACCCAGCACCTGCGCGACCCTGTTGCGAATCTCGGGATTACAATCGCGCGAGAGCCTTTCAAGTTCGGGATATACGGAGCTGTCGATATCTGTACCCTCAAGGTCGTTTAGAAAATCTATCTTTTTGTCGGTTGCGGTTTGCATGGTTTAGAGTTCCTTATAATATTTCACACTGTCAGCGCACGGCCTGTGGTTTTGAGCGCGGACTTGTTGAGTTCATCGTTATCGAGCACGAGCTCGCCGTTGATAAACACTTTCTTTATGCCGAAAGACTTCGTCTGATCGGGCGTTGCGTTCTTCGTCTCGTCCTCATCGAACACGGTAAAATCGGCGAAATAGCCGGGCTTTACATATCCGCGGTCTTTGAGCATGAATCTGTCGGCGGTCGCGCCAGTCATGCGGCGGACGGTGTTGGGCAGAGTTCCGCACCATGCAAAAGCTGATGATAAAGGCGCAGGATAAGGCGAAAGAAATCCGGCATTTGCAGGATACGGTACTTCCGAAGCTGAAACAGCAGCTCGCCGACACAAAGGGGATTTTCAAAGGTAAGGAGCGCAAGGCGCTCACAGAGCAGATACAGCGGGCAGAAAAGGAAATCGCTGAAAAGCTGGATAAACTACCCGATGTTCTGAAAGAGGACGGTTATCCCGATGTGCAGGCGTTCATGGCAACCTACCGCAAGGCGGAGGCTGTTGTGGAGCAGTACAACCGTGACCTTGCCGCATGGGAGCGGGAGGTCAGGGAGAACCGCAGACCAGCCGAAAAAGAAAGGCTTACACCGCCCGAAAAGAAAAGTATTCGTGACCAGCTCAGGCGGCTACAGGCAGAGGGCAGACAGAGAAGCCAGCCAAAGCGAAAATCCCACGACAGAGAAAGATAGCTTTAATGCCGAAAACAACACCGCAGGGCAGTACCCCTGCCTTGCGGGATTACATACATTTTAAGACAGAGAAACACCCTGCAAGATTTTGAAGTCTTACAGGGCGTAGGTGGTTCATTCAGGAATTAATACATCTCCATCGGAGATTGTTGCCTTAAATACCGAAATTGCACCTGCAATGGTATTACCTCTGGTCTTATCAATTTCGCCTTCATAGGAAATCTGTACTGTATCACCAACCTTGACAATTCCATAATCTACATAACGGGAGATGCGAAGGTCATTTAGCAGAACCTTGTAGGTGATACCGTCTGTCGGATTCTTGCACAGGATAGAATCATCCACCACGATATATTCTTCTGTAATCTCAATGATTGTACCGGCTACCGAGTTTCTGTACGGTTCATACTCTACTTCAGTGGAATTCTCTTTCGCATAATGGATAATCCTGCTTGCAGCATCCTCGCCGATGTTGAATAGATACTGCCAATTAAATGCGTTTGTCCACAGATAGCCGTCTTCCGTCACATACAGAGCAACTTTGTAAACACCAAGAGCTTCGGAAGTAATCGTAAAACTGAGGTAACTTCTGTCACCAACCGTCCATGTTTGATCTTCAACGAAAGGGGCGTTCCTACATTCGGACAGAACTTCCCACACATAATCGTCACTGCTCAATGCAAAACGTTTGCTATCAGGAGTATTGTCTCCCTCAGAAAAGCGCTGAAGCTCCACGACCTCGGACAGATTTACGGCATCCATAAGCTCACCAAGGGTGTTCGGAGGAGCATACTCGTCATTTTGAAAGACATAATAACTGTCCTCCATCTTTACGGCTATAAACTGACTTTGAGCAATATCCTTCAATGCATATGCTTCAAACTCGGCAGAATATTTTTTTCCATTATTGACTTCATCATATCCAACCACAGTGTAGTTGCCAATACTCTCGCCAATCCATGTTTCTGATACCGCACGGCCTTTTCCATGATACTCAATACTGTCAATTTTGACATTCCTATATTTTTCATATACAGTCTGATACTCCCATGGCCATACAATTGCAGATTCGCTGGCTCGGATAGAAAAGTCCTTGTATCTGCCGTCGGTTCCCTCCGGTGTTACATTTTCCCGAAATAGCGATGGGAGGATTGCCGCCCCTACAATTACAATCACTGCAAAGCATGCTGCCAAGGAACCCCATTTTAACCAATGTTTCTTATTTTTCTTCTTGCACTTAGCTGCGCCGGCGACAAGATCGTCATCAATTTGCCCGATGGCATTTGCGATTCTCGGTGTTTTCATATTTCAACGCCCTCCTTAATCAAGTAATCTTTTAGCTTGTTTCGGGTGTAGAACAACATATTTTTGACCTTACTCTCAGTAAAAGAATAGCGCTTTGCAATCTCCCTTATAGAATCGAAATAAAAATACTTGCGGATGAAGACATTTCTGACATATTCCTCCTGACTGCGAAGAAACGTACTGATCAGCTCACCTACATCCTCGTCGCTCACATCGGGGGCATATCGTTCATCCGGCAATACTGCCGCAAGCTCGTCCAAGGATAAAATGATCTCCGCTGACCGTTTCTTTCGCTTCATAAACTCCAGTCGCTTCAAAGAGAGATTTCGTGCAATCTTGCAGATAAAGGGCATGAAATTGTGCGGTCTTGTAGGCGGAATGGTGTTCCACACACTCACATAAGTATCATTAACGCATTCCTCAGAATCTTCGTGATTATTTAGAATGTTATAGGCAATACTGTGGCAAAGTTTTCCGTACTTTGCATCCGTCTCCTTGATCGCCTGTTCATCTCTATTAAAATAGAGTTCTATGATTCTCAGATCATCCATGTTGTTCACCTCCCTCATTTGACCTAAAAGCGCTTTCACCTATTAAGTACGTTTTTTGAGGCGATGGTCTTAAAAAATAACTCTTTTAGAATTATACCATAAATCTTTGATTTCTCGGTCATATACATAAAAACGGCGGCGAGGAAAACCTTGCCGCCGCTCCGGCTTAACTGTAAATCAGTTCTGCATTTACAATCTCCACCGCTCTACTGCGAATATTATTCATCCTGCCAACCCACTCCATTTGATTTTCTGTCTTTAGTTGCTCGGTTACGCCCTCACGCTCCGACATCTGTTTTATCAACCGAAGGAACATATCCTTTGCCTGTTTGTCTATCTCGGCAAGGTATTCGTTCAGCCTTCCGCTTGTGAGCAAATTGGTATATGTAAGCCTGTGATATTCTTTCAGATAGTGCAAATGCCGCTGTCCCCACAAACCGATAGGCTGTTCTTTTTCGGTTGGTAAGATAAGACAAGGAATATAATAATCTCCTTGCAGTTCATACCACAGACCATTTTTATCATCGTAAATATACTTGTCCATTGAAAATCCTCCGTTATAATATATTCGCACATACATCACAGTTCTCCGATTGCCACACTCTGTTATATCTTGTTATGAGATTTTCTTGCCCTTGCATTTGCCCTTATGAGCAAGGAGGGAAAGAGTAAACTTGTGTGTAACCGTATAAAGAGATAAGGCGAACACATTGCGATAAATCCTTTGTTTTCAAGGCTTTTGGAGGATTTTATTAAAGCACTGTAACCTCTGTTGAAAGGTCATAATTTACTGATATTCAAATTGGGATTTATATAATAGTCATTTTTTACCAATCACGGCTATTCCTTTTTTTATCGAGGCTGAAATAAGATTAACAACAACAGCAGCGACAACAACTATAATCACGATTAAAATCAGATTTAGTGCCAAAACATCAGTAAGATTCATTAATGAAAAAGGACCAAGAATTACAAATTGATGTACAAGATATATGTCATATGAATACTTATCTGAATACGAGCAAATCTTTTTTATGAAATCAGGATATCCATTCTTAAACGCACTGGAGAATAACGATTTAAAAATGACAAACAATGCAACACCTAAGAGAACATGGGCGTAATTGCAAAATCTACCATATAATGATGCTAAGATTCCGTTAAATTCAAATTTTATAACATAATCTTGAATTATCTGGGTCGTATTGAATACGAATGCTCCAATAACGAGTAAAACAGATATTTTATTGTAAAGGTTGTCTGTTTCATCTTCTACGATTCTGCCTAAAAAGAAACCCAGTATATAGCAGAATATCCACGCGGAATTGAAATAAGTCAAAAATGCTTCAATAACAACAACAGAAAAGAAACTTAATAGTAAAAAACGTATAAAAATGTGTTCTTTGTTTTCAAAATAACGAGAAAGGAAAGGTGTAATCAAATAGCAAAATAAGCAATACGGTATGTACCATAGATGATCACCACCACTTAAAGTTCCACATGTTAATAGCGATTTTGCAATTGATATTATTGATATTTGTTCAGGAATAATCAAGACAAACAAAATAATAATAGGAATAATGACAACGTAATAATCCACTAAAATTTTAGTGAAGTTCTTTTTATAGAACGTCAACTCATCCGTTATCTTTTCTTTTTTACCATATAAATAACCAGACATACACAAAAAAATTTGAACACCAACATTAAACCACCATGCAAGTTCAATGGATAGATACTGCATAATATGGCATGTTATTATAAAAATAGTGGCAATTAATCTTATTAAAGATACGGAATAGTCATAGCTTGATTTTATTTTCATAATCTTTCTCCTATTTAATAAATTCTTATTTATCGAACAGATTATATCACATAAATATGAATTTTTCCACCCGAAAAAAAAGGCGGGGTTTATTCAACCCCAACCTCGATGTCCGTTCCGTTCTTGAATCGGAATGTTATTCTGTTGTCTTTGTGTACCGTTGCAGTTTCCAAAAGTGTAAGCCATTACCCTTCGTCCCAGGTTTCAAGGACGAGGGGTTGTTTTTCTATTGTGCCGATGAAGATGCGAAGTTCTCGGTCTCATTGCATCCGGCTGTCACGCTCTGCGGTTGCTGCGTTCAACCGATCCACCGCCGTTTCATAACGCTTGACCAGACGGTTGCACTTCCTGGTGCATTAGTCTTGGGATTGCTCCTTGGAAACATTCTCCTTGATGCACTGGCTGACCGGTTCTGCAACTACCTGCAGTTCTTCGTTCAAGGCTTCGATTTCTGTATTGAGTTCGGTGCAATCAGCCACCACCTCGCTCATTGCTTCACAGGCTTTGAGGTGCTTCTCACGGGAGCCCATCAGCTGATTAAAGGCTTTGAGGAAGGCTTGTTGAATGACCTCTGCATCAAGGGGCAGTGTCTCGCACTTGGCTTCACCATTGAACTTGCCATTGCATCTCCAAATCTCTCTGCCGTATCCTTTATGCCGGAAAGCCGAAAAGGCTTATGGAACAAGGATTTTTGTAAAAAGAAAAAGAACGAAAGTTGCAATACCAATGGTATCATAACTTTCGTTCTTATTTGGCAGGGGCAGAAGGACTTGAACCCTCGGCACGCGGTTTTGGAGACCGCTGCTCTACCAACTGAGCTATACCCCTATATTTGTGAAGCGCCGAAGATCGGCGCTTCTTGGTGGGCCACCAGGGACTCGAACCCCGGACCATTCGGTTATGAGCCGAGTGCTCTAACCAACTGAGCTAGTGGCCCTTATGTGTCGCACTCCCGTGCGACAACAGCTATGATATCAAAAAACGAGCCGGTTGTCAACAATTTTTTTAAATTTTTCGTTATTTGCCGAGTATCTTTTCGCCGTCGAAGAAGAACACGCCGTAGCCGTAGCCGGTGGGCTTGCCCTGCTGAAGTCTCTGCTTGAACGCGCGCCTTATCGAAGTATCCTCGGGCAGGTCATCAATGGGTCCGTTGCTGTATTTTCCGAACACGCGCCAGCCGTCGCTGAACTTCTCTTTGTCGGCGCTTCTGATTATATCAAAATCGTCCATGAAGCGAAGTATGTTGCTGTTTTTGGGCAGGAACTCCCTGTGTCCCTCATAGAGCAGCCACGAGCCGCACACGAACGCCATGGGCTCACCGTCCTTGCCGCCGAAGAATTTATATGCCTGCTTATATGAATCAAGTCTCTTCTCGTCGGTCAGCGATCCTGCCGAGGGGATATGGAAGTTTATGACCGTGTCGCCGCGCTTGAGGGTGTTGCCGCACTTCTCATAGTAATCGGCGTCAAAGTCCGTTTTTTCAAACTGGAATCTGCCGAGTCCGAAGCGGGTCATCTCGAAAAAGCCCCTGTACCAATGCGGGACGAAAGTGCCCCAGACCTCTTCGCAGTCCATGCACTCATGAAGTTTCCAGCGCATATCTTCAATGCTCTTCCAGAATATCGCCTCGTCTATGCCCTTTTCGGCATAGCGCTCGCGCAGCGCGGGGCACGCGCCGAGGAGCAAGCACATATTCATTGTATACTCATTTTCGCCGAGCTGTTCGCTGAGCGCCTTGAGTCTTTCGAGCACGCTGTCGAGGTTCTCGGGATGGGCGATGAACTCATCGACAAGGACGTTGAAATTCCCATTTTCCGACACTCTTTCGGTGCAATCGCCGATAGTGTCTACAGCCTCCTGCGGGAAGCCGATACGCTCCATTATTTTTCTGCTTTCGTTTGCGCTGACTGCCATTTCCTTCACTCCGTCAAATCATATTTTTCACACTGCAAGGATATCACAATCGTGACCGACGGTCAAGAGCTTATGTAAAAGACCGCCCCGAGGGACGGTCTTTTTGCATCACGAATACATATTGTTCGCGGACATATAGTCATATATTTTCTTGCCGTGCTCCTGCTCCTCGCGCTGAATGGAGTTGAGAACCGTTCTGAGCTGTTCGTTCTTAAACTCGAAGATGCACGTGTCATAGAGCGCGGAGGCGTGCTTTTCGGTGGCGAGCAGGTCGGAACAGATATAGCAGTCGTTCTTCTTTTCCTGCGTTTCGCTGACCGAATAGGTCTGCTTGAAATCATTTTTCGGAGCCGCCTCCCCTGCCGCGGGCTGAGGAATCTCGCCGCTGTCGATTTTTGTGATAATATCTAAGTGCCTCTGCTCAACACCGCCGAGGTAGTTCAGAAGCTGGCTGAGCTGTTCATCATTTGCCGCCGCGGCGTGCTGAGAATATTTCTCGACGCAGAGCTTCTCCTGTCCCTTGAGATCCTTGAGCAATTCTTTTTCTTTCTGTGTAAGCTGCATATGAATTTCTCCTTTTTAATTGGCTTCGGAGATTAGTTTTCGGCGCAGATTGCTTTTTATGCACTCTTTGCCGGTATTTTTCGGCGCAGTTTCTGAGCATACTAATCTGCGGTGATGAAAATGATTTCTTTATGGAGTTCGGAAACGAAAATGCCCGAATTTGAAAAGCTCGGCGGCGACTATAAAACCGATGCGCTGATAGTCGGCGGCGGGATGGCGGGGCTTATGTGCGCGAGGCTGCTGACCGATGCGGGCGTGGAGTGCGCAGTTGTTGAAAAGGGACGGATATGCGGCGGGGTGACAAAAAACACGACCGCAAAAATAACCGCCCAGCACGGGGCGATATATTCGAAGCTTATCAAAACCCTCGGGCGCGAAAAGGCGCAGATGTATCTCAAGGCCAATCTCGAAGCGGTCGAGGGCATTGCCGACATGTGCAAAAATATCGACTGCAATTTTGAACGCAAAGACGCGTTTCTCTATTCCGGCAGAGAGACCGAGGAGCTTGACGCGGAGGCTGATGCGCTGAAAGAGCTCGGGTATGATGCCGAGATGTGCCGATGCGATCTGCCGTTTGAAGAGGCGGTCGGCATAAAAATGCCGAATCAGGCGCAGTTCGAGCCGCTGAAATTTTTGCGCTCGTTAGTAAACGGACTGACGGTGTTTGAAAACACCGAAGTTATTTCTATAAAAGGCTCGACGGCGTTTACAGACACAGGCAAAATAACCGCTGAGAGAATTATTGTCACAACGCACTTCCCGTTCATAAACACAAAGGGACTCTATTCGCTGAAAATGTATCAGGAGCGCTCGTATGTCACGGCGCTTGAAAACGCCTGCGACATAGGCGGCATATACACGCCGATAAAGAGCGGCGGGATATCGATGCGAAACGCCGGGGAATATCTGCTCATCGGCGGATTCGGCGGGCGGACGGGCAGCCCGTGCGGGGCATGGGACGCGCTCAGCGGCTTTGCAAAAGACAAGCTGCCGGACGCCAAAGAAAAATACCGCTGGGCGGCTCAGGACTGCATGACGCTCGACTCTGTGCCGTATATAGGCAGATACTCGGCGAGTTCGCCGCAGCTATATGTTGCAACGGGCTTCAACAAATGGGGAATGACCTCATCGTTCGCGGCGGCTTCGGTGCTCCGCGATATGATAACGACCGGAGGGAGCGAATATGCCGAGCTGTTCAATCCGCAGCGCAGTATGATGAGAAAACAGCTGCTAATAAACGGCTTCAAATACGCCTCATCGCTGCTCAAGCCGTTCGGCAACAGGTGTCCGCACCTCGGCTGCCGCCTTGAGTGGAACGGCGCGGAGCACAGCTGGGACTGCCCCTGCCACGGGTCTCGATTCGCGCAGGACGGAAAGTTGCTCGACAATCCCGCGACGGGCGGAAAACACATGAAAAACGAAAGGACATGACAAAATGAGCAAGGATAAAAAGATAGTTATAACCACGCGCGACAGAGTTCTCAGGGCGTGGCAGAACTCGACGGAGCTTGTACGCGACTTTGAAAACTACGCGAAAGAAACCTCGGACGACAAAACCGCCGCCGAAATGTTTCAAAAATATGCGGTTGACGAGGGTCGGCACGCCGCCGAGCTGCTGAAGCTTCTGCATAATTATCAGGACAACGGCACGGTTTAAATCAACACTTTGCCCCCGGATGGTTCCCTTGTTCACAATTTATTTAAATGAGCTTTAAAATACGCTTAAAAATTAATGATAGGATTAAGAAAAAGATAAAGTTTTATCAATACAGCTTTATCAAAAATATCCGGGAGGGTAAAAATTATGTACAACAGATTCGTTCTCAATGAAACTTCATATCACGGCGCGGGCGCAGTCAAGGCGGTTGCCGAAGAGATAACCGCAAGAGGCTTCAAGAAAGCTTTCGTCGCATCCGACCCCGACCTCATCAAGTTCGGCGTATCGAAGAAAGTCACAGATGTTCTGGACGACGCTGGCATCGCATACGAGATGTTCAGCGAGATCAAGCCCAACCCGACCATTCAGAACGTTCAGTCCGGCGTTGAGGCATTCAAGGCGAGCGGCGCAGACTGCATCGTAGCTATCGGCGGCGGCTCCTCGATGGACACCGCGAAAGCTATCGGCATAATTATCAAGAACCCCGAGTTCGCCGATGTCAGAAGCCTTGAGGGCGTTGCGCCGACAAAGAACAAGTGCGTTCCGATAATCGCCGTTCCGACCACTGCGGGCACAGCGGCAGAAGTCACGATAAACTATGTTATCACCGACGCCGAAAAGAACCGCAAGATGGTCTGCGTAGATGTTCACGACATTCCGGTGGTCGCCGTTGTCGATCCCGACATGATGTCCTCCATGCCCAAAGGACTGACCGCCGCAACAGGCATGGACGCTCTGACCCACGCTATCGAGGGCTACATCACCAAGGGCGCATGGGCAATGAGCGATATGTTCCACCTCAAGGCAATCGAGATAATCTCGAAGTCGCTTCGCGGTGCCGTTGAAAACACCCCCGAGGGACGCGAGGGCATGGCTCTCGGTCAGTATGTCGCAGGCATGGGCTTCTCGAACGTCGGTCTGGGCATAGTCCACTCGATGGCTCACCCGCTCGGCGCGCTCTATGACACCCCGCACGGCGTGGCAAACGCTATCATCCTGCCGACCGTCATGGAATACAACGCCCCCGCAACCGGCGAGAAATACCGCGACATAGCCAAGGCTATGGGCGTTGAGGGCACGGAGAATATGAGCGTTGACGAATACCGCAAGGCGGCTGTTGACGCAGTCAGACAGCTTGCAAAGGATGTCGGAATCCCCGCCGACCTCAAGGAAATCGTCAAACCCGAGGATGTCGAGTTCCTTGCGCAGTCCGCATATGACGACGCTTGCCGCCCCGGCAACCCGCGCGACACGAGCGTTGCGGAGCTTGCAGAGCTTTACAGATCGCTGATGTAAAAAGAAATAAATAAATCCGCCGCCTCGTCCGAAATAAAAACCGGGCGAAGCGGCGTTTTGTTTGCACCGGAAAAGGCGTTTAATAAATAAAAAATAAAGGTCATAATCCGCGTTGTTATCCGTGAATTATGACCTTTGTATTTTTGCTCTTTGATCTGCACTGAATGCGGCAGTCCCTACTTGTTAGCCTTTATAGTTCATGCCCAGCTCGATAGCTTCGACATTCTTGGGAACAAGATGCTGCTTTCTTGCGGGGACTACTTTGGCTATTGCTTTCGACATGGTGTCGAGATTGCAGAAGCCGGTCTGCTCCATGAGCTTGCCGATAAGAATGATGTTTGCAAGACCCTTGAGTCCGTGCTCCTCCGCCATCTGAGTAGCGGGAACGAGGCAGACGGTGATATCGTCTCTCTTGACCTCGCGCTCAACAAGCGTGCTGTCAAGAATAACTATTCCGCCGGGAACGACGCTGTCGATGAACTTGTCATAAGACGGGCCGTTCATCGCAACGAACACATTCGGAGTGACAACGAGGGGCGAGCAGATGGGATCGGAGGAGATGCAGACGCTGCAGTTTGCCGTGCCGCCTCTCATCTCGGGGCCGTAGGACGGAAGCCAGGAAACTTCCTTGCCGTCGGTGAGTCCCGCATAGGCGATGACCTTGCCCATGAAAAGTATACCCTGACCGCCGAATCCGGCGAGAAGTGCGTTCATATCCTTCATTTTGCTTCCTCCTCTGCTGTCTTATCCTTATAAACGCCGAGCGGATAATAAGGAAGCATATTCTCTCTGAGCCAGCCGAGCGCATCGACGGGAGAGAGTCCCCAGTTGGTGGGACAAGCCGAATTGACCTCGACTATAGAGAAGCCCTTGCCGGCAAGCTGAGTCTCGAAAGCCTTTTTGATAGCCTTCTTCGCTCTGTTTATGTTCTTGACGCAGTCGACCGAAACGCGCTCCGCATAGGCGGTACCGTCGAGGGTGGAGAGCATCTCGCAGACTCTGACGGGATAGCCCGCGGTCTTAATATCTCTGCCGTAAGGCGTGGTCTGAGTGACCTGTCCGGGCAGCGAGGTGGGAGCCATCTGGCCGCCTGTCATGCCGTAAATCGCGTTGTTGACGAAGATAACGGTGATGTTCTCGCCGCGGGTCGCGGAGTGAACGGTCTCGGCAGTACCGATAGCGGCGAGGTCGCCGTCGCCCTGATAGGTGAAAACGACATCCTCGGGCTTTGCGCGCTTGACGCCTGTTGCAACAGCCGGGGCGCGTCCGTGGGGAGCCTCTATCATGTCACAGCCGAAATAATTATATGCCATAACGGCGCATCCGACGGGCGCGATGCCGACGGTCTTGCCCTCTATACCGAGCTCGTCAATGCACTCCGCAACAAGGCGGTGGATTATACCGTGAGTGCAGCCGGGGCAATAATGGGTAGGCACATCAAGAAGCGCCTTGGGTCTCTGGAATACGATTGCCATTATTTTTCGCCTCCTGCAAGTTTTTTGATATTTTCAAGGACTTCGGCGGGGGTCGGGATTATTCCGCCCGTGCGTCCGAAGAATTCAACGGGTCTGCTGCAATCGATAGCGAGCTTAACGTCGTCAATCATCTGACCCATGCTCATCTCGACGCAGAGGAAAGCCTTTGCATGCTCTGCGGCGTCGCGCATAGCCTGCTTCGGGAACGGCCAGAGGGTTATCGGGCGGATAAGTCCCGCCTTTATGCCCTGCTCTCTCGCTTCGCGGACAGCTGCCTTTGCGACACGCGCCGATGCGCCGTAAGCGACGACGACATAATCGGCATCGTCAACCATGTAGCTCTCGCTCATGGGCTCTTTTTCCTCGATAACCGCATATCTTGCGAAACGCTCTCTGACGAGGCGTTCGAGGTCTGCCGCCTGGAGATAAAGAGAATTGACTATATTATGCTTGCGTCCGCCGTTGTGGCCGCATGCCGCCCAGGGCTTCTCGACATTCGAGCCGCCGCTGCCTTCGCCTATCTCGACGGGCTCCATCATCTGACCGAGCATACCGTCGGCAAGAATCATCGCGGGCATACGATACTCATCAGCCTTGTCGAAAGCTCTGCCGACGAGGTCGACCATCTCCTGGACGGAGCTGGGAGCGAAGACAAGGATATGCAGATCGCCGTGACCGGGCGCTCTTGTCGCCTGCCAATAATCCGACTGAGAGGGCTGGATTCCGCCGAGTCCGGGGCCGCCGCGCTGGACGTTGATAATGACCGCCGGAAGATCCGAGCCCGCCATATAAGATATACCCTCGGTCTTGAGGCTGATTCCGGGCGAGGACGAGGAAGTCATCGCGCGGACACCTGCGGATGCTGCACCGAGAACCATATTGACGGCGGCGATTTCGCTCTCCGCCTGAAGATATGTACCGCCTATTTTAGGCATAACCTTTGACATATATGCCGCAAGCTCTGTCTGCGGAGTGATAGGATAACCGAAGAAGTGGCGGCAGCCGGCACGGATAGCGGCTTCTGCCAGAGCTTCGTTGCCTTTCATAAGAACTCTTTCTGACACTTTCAACACCTCTTCTTTCTTTATCTCTCAACAGTTATTGCACAATCGGGACACATAATAGCGCACGCCGCACATCCGATGCACTCGTCGGGATTTGTGACACACGCCGGATGATAACCTTTTAGGTTCAGCTTATCCTTAGCAAGGCTGATAATATGCTTCGGACATGCCGTCGTGCAAAGCTCACAGCCCTTGCAGGTGTTTTCATTGATCGTGACTTTTGCCATATCTGTTCCTCCTAATCAAGAATACCGAACTTATATATCCGCCGCTTCGCCTCGGAAGCGGTATCGGTCAAAAATTTTTTACCATGGGAGCTTCACGAGCACATCGACAGGATAGAGATTGTCTATCTTCCCCTCGAGCTCGCCCGCGACACTCTTCGGTGCCGTCGTATATATCAGCGGCAGACACGCGAGCTCAGCCGTTTTCTCGGCATAAGGGACGGACGAAAGAATGTCCTGCGCAGTCGTCTGCGCCCCCAAGTGCGAGTTGTTGACTAACCCCGTCGCTTTCAGACGGCATGCCGCCTCTATCTCCCCGAGCAGCCCGACCGCCTCGTTGGGGCTTGAAATAAACTTACGGAATTTGTTGACGACGCAGAGCATATCATAGCCCGACTCGTTGAGCTGGCGCGAAAAGCGTCCGAGCGCGGTAGCGCCCGCATCGTCGCCGCCGACATCGACTATCACTCTGCCCATGCTCTCCTCAAAAATCGAGAACATCCTCGCCGTCAGCGCGGGTGCGTCGAGGGTAGTGCCCTCAAGATTCTGGGCAATGACATTGACTCCCGCCGCTTCAAGCTCGTCCTTGTAGTCCGCGGTGCGGAAATAGGGATTGACTATATCGAGATCGACGAGCGTTATCTTCTCGCCGCGCTTCGCCGCGTTGACTGCGAGGTTGAGCGCGAAATTCGTTTTCCCGCTGCCGTAATGACCGCAGACGAGCGTTATGCGTTTCATCGATCTGCCTCCCTTCGGTTATAAAAATAATTATACCACTCTTTGCCCCGCGGTACAATATATTTTCCGTCTGCGCGGATAGAAAAGATATTGCAGGGCGCGGCGCGTTTTGTGCAAAATTTATGCAAAAAGCATACGCACGGGGATAAAAATATCCGGCTCCTGCCAAACGGCAGAAACCGGATAGTGAAATCAGAACTGATTATTCAGCCTCGGTCTCCTCAACCTCATCCTCTGCGGCGGGCTCGAGCAGAGCTCTGATCGAAAGGCTGACGCGCTTCTTGTCGAAGTCGATGCCGATAATCTTCGCCTGAACCTTGTCGCCGACCTTGAGAACGTCGGAGGGCTTCTCGATGCGGCGATCCGCAATCTGAGAAATGTGGATAAGACCGTCAATGCCGGGGATAACTCTTGCGAATGCGCCGAAATCGGTAAGGCTGACTATCTCAGCGTCGATAACGGTTCCCTCGGGATAGTTCTTGCGAAGGATCTCCCACGGATTGTCCTCGTCTTTTCTGTAGCCCAGAGAAATCTTTTTCTTCTCGGAATCGAGAGCCTTTATGTAGACATCGATAACGTCGCCGACCTTCAGGACATCCGACGGATGCTTGATACGCTTCCAGGAAAGCTCGGAGATGTGAACCATTCCGTCCACGCCGCCGATGTCGACGAATGCGCCGTAGTTGGTAAGAGACTTGACGGTGCCGGTATACTTCTGACCGACCTCAGCCTGTGCCCAGAAAGCTTCCTCAGCGGCCTTTCTCTCCTCCTTGAGGACGGCACGGATGGAGCCGACAGCTCTTCTCTTGTAGTTGTTGACCTCGATGATGCGGAACTTGACATTCTTTCTCAGAAGGCTGTCAAGAGACTCGCTGCGCGATGCGGTTGCAAGAGAACCGGGGATAAAAACGCGAACGCCGTCGGTAACAGCGATAACGCCGCCCTTGACAACATCGGTGACAACGCCTTCGAAGACCTTATCGGTCTCAGCCGCGTCAGCGATATCGCGCCATGCCTGCATAGCGTCATAACGGCGCTTGGAAAGCATAACGGTGCCCTCTGCATCGTTGGTCTTCATGATGATAAGACCGATCTCGTCGCCTATCTTGAGCTCCTTCTTCGGGTCAGCAGCAGGATCTGCGCTGTACTCGTCCATGGGGACATAGCCGGCATGCTTTCTGCCGATGTCGACCTGGATCTCTGTGGGCGAGAAGCCCATGACGATACCGGTGACCTTCTGGTCGTTGTTCATGCTGTTGAGAGACTCCTCAAGAGCCTTGGAGAAGTCCTGCTCGTCTGCTTCTTCGGAAGGCACCTCCTCCGCCGGCTGTGCGGAAGCTGCGCTCTCCTCGAGCTCACCGGCAGCCGCCTCAGCGACATCGGTCTTACGCTCGACTGCGCCTTCCTCAAGCTCTTTGGATTGTTCGTTAAGAATTTCGGACATGTTACAAAGTACCTCCTTTATTATGCACGCAGGGGTTGATGCCCCTGCAGTAACGCCGACAACATCGCAGGCGGAGAAATCGATATTTTTAACATCCGCTGCGCGCTCCACAAGATAAGTCGGGCAGTTTTTTTCGCACACTCCCTTGAGCTTTGCCGTGTTGGAACTCTGCGAGCCGCCGATGATAATCATCATATCGACGCGCTGCGACAGCTCGGAAGCCTCTTTCTGCCTATCCTGCGTAGCATTACATATTGTATCAAAAACATTTGCATTTGTACATAGTATTTTTATTATTTTTAGGGATTCCTGCCATTCTTTTACGCTGAAAGTAGTCTGTGAGACGACAGTTATTTTCTTCCCGGAATATTCCGGATGATTTTCGAAAATTTTACGGAGTTCTTCGGCGTTGCGGAAAGTGAAGCACTCGCCGCGGCAATGCCCCATGATGCCGATGACCTCGGGATGACCGCTGTCTCCGGCGATGAGCACGGGAATATCGGGCGATGAATTCTCGCCGACTATCCTGTGTATTTTCTTGACAAACGGACAGGTAGCGTCGCAGATATCGGCACCCGTAGCCTCCAGGCTGCGATAGACGCTCGCGCCGACTCCGTGGGTGCGGACGACGACGGTAGTATCGGCAGACGCTTCTATGGGCGAGTTTATCACCCGAACACCCTTTTTCTCAAGATCTTCTATAACGACCGGGTTATGTATCAAGGGACCGAAAGTCGCGACTTTTTTTCCGCTGTCAACGAGCTTATATGTCATCTCGACCGCGCGGTTGACCCCGAAGCAGAAGCCCGCCGTTTTTGCAACCTCAATCTTTTTCATGACCCTTTTCAAGCAGCTCCCCTATCTTGCCCATGACAAGTCTGGAAGCGTCCTTTATCTCACTCATATTTGATTCGTCCGTAAGTCCGAGCTCCTCATAGGGAATGACCTCGCCGAAGCGGACGGTTATCTTCTTGCGGAACTTGCTCTTGCCCTCGAAATAGATGCACGCGGGCAGAACATCGGAATGGGTGGCTTTGGCGATAAGCGCGACGCCGGCCTTGGGCGGCAGCATCTTGCCGTCGGGATCCTTCGAGCGCGTGCCCTCGGGGAATATACCGAGCACCTTTCCCTCTTCGACAAGGCGGATAGCGTAGTTGAGCGAGCGCTGATCGCCCGTTCCGCGGCTTACCGGGAACGCATTCAGGTGGCGGAGCATCCACGAAGCGAGCTTATTGAGATTGAACAGCTCGAGCTTCGCCATGTAGTGGATCTTGCGGACTCTCGCCGCGGCAATGAGACCGGGATCGTATGAGTTGCGGTGGTTCGAGGCAATTATAAGGCTGCCTGTTTTCGGCACGTTTTCGCGTCCGATATACTGCGTCTTGAAGATGATCTTTGCGAGCGGATGAAACATCCAAACAAAAACGTCATAAAATTTTCTGTCTCTGGTATCGTTGTAGTTAAACGCTTTACCTTTAATCTTCGGTTCCATCAAAGATTCTCCTTAATAACATTTTTTATTTTCTCTATCGACTCGTCGAGCGAAAGCTCCGTCGTATCGACCGTTATGGCGTCGGGCGCGGCTCTGAGCGGAGCGATAGCCCGATTGGAATCATTATAATCCCTTTGCTTCATTTCTGCAAGCACATTTTCGTATTCGACCTTTTCGCCCTTTTCTATAAGCTCTTTATAGCGGCGGCGTGCACGCTCCTCGGCGGAGGCGGTGAGGAATATCTTGACCTGCGCGTGGGGCAGAACGACAGTTCCGATATCGCGCCCGTCCATGACGCAGTCGTTTTTGGCGGCAATATCCTGTTGGAGACCGAAAAGGAACTCGCGGACTGCGGGCACCGCCGAGACCTTCGAAGCCGCCATTGACGCTTCGGGAGTTCTGATGAACGCCGAGACATTCTCGCCGTTTAAAAACACTGCCTGCTCGCCGTTTTCATATTTGAGCTCAACCGATATGCCCTTGACGCTCCCGGCGATAGCCTCGGGGTTTTCAAGGTCGACTCCGCGGCGCAGCGCGTTGAGTCCGACTGTTCGGTAAAGTGCGCCGGTATCAACATAGATAAAGCCGAGTGCCTGAGCCGCGCGGCGTGATATTGTGCTCTTGCCCGCTCCTGCGGGGCCGTCGATTGCAACATTTATTGACATAGAGATTTTCCTTTCATGCTTTCTTTATTGAACCGCACTCTCTCCGGCAAGATGTCCGGTCGAGAACGCTATCTGCAAATTGAATCCGCCCGTATAGGCATCGACATCTATAACTTCGCCCGCAAAATACAGTCCGTCTATGAGCTTCGACTGCATCGTTTTCGGGTCTATCTCCGAGGTCTTTACGCCGCCGGAGGTGACAACCGCCTCTTCGATCGGGCGAAAGTCAGTTACTGTAACCGTGAAATGCTTGAGCAGATAAACGAGCTTCGCGCGCTGTTCGCGGGTGACGGAATTGACCTTTGTGTCCATGGGTATGCCCGAGAGAGAGACTATGACGGGCACGAGCTTTTTGGGGAGCAGAAAGTTGAGCGCATTTATGAAATTGCGGTTGTTGTTCTCGCTGAAATCGCGCAGGACGCGCGCATCGAGCTGCTGCTCCGAAAGCGCAGGCTTGAGGTCGATAACGATTTTATATCTCCCCCGCTCCATCTGCCGCATATGCGAGCTCGCGGAGAGTATCATCGGACCCGACACGCCGAAATGTGTAAACAGCATCTCGCCGAAATCGGAATAGATGTGCTTTCCTGTTTTTGTGTCCTCAACGGTTATCGAGACATTTCTCAGCGACAGTCCCTGAAGCCGCGAGCAGAAGCCCTCGTGCGCTTCGAGCGGAACGAGCGACGGCTTTATCGGGGTCACGGTGTGCCCAGCCTGTCTTGCAAGTTCATATCCATCGCCGGTTGAGCCTGTTTGCGGATAAGACCTGCCGCCGGTGGCGACTATCACTCTGTCGGCATATATCCACTCGCCGGAGTAGAGTATCGCGCCGCGGACTTTGCCGGACTCGATTATGAGCTCCTTTGCCCTGCCGGTCACTATATCGACGCCCGCGTGCTTCGCCGCGAAGAAGAGCGCGTCGACTATATCGGAAGCTCTGTCCGACTCGGGAAAAACGCGGTTGCCGCGCTCGGTCTTGAGCGGCACGTGCTGGGATTCAAAGAACTTCATTGTATCTGCGGGCATGAAGCGCGAAAACGCGCTGTAAAGAAATCTGCCATTGACCGGCACAGCCGAGATAAGGGCGTTGAGATCGGTGCAGTCATTTGTGACATTGCACCTGCCCTTTCCCGTTATCATTATTTTTCGGCCGACTTTTTCGTTGCGTTCAAGCAGAACGACTTTGCCGCCATTTTTTGCCGCGGTGACGGCTGCCATAAGCCCCGCCGCTCCGCCGCCTATTACAAGCACTTCAGGCATAATTTACCTCTTTTTGAAAAATTTACTCGTCCTCGTGGGTCTGGTATATCTGATACTCGTCCCATATATTTTCGAGCGAGCTGAGATTGCTGTAGACCTCACCGCTCTTTTCGCTCGCCGCCGCCGCTATCAGCGCGTTGATAAGACTCAGCGGAGCAACGAGGGAATCGACGAACGAGACCATGCTGCTGCGCGCGAGGAGAAGATGGGTCGCGAACTGCGCTATCGGCGAATTTTCGCTGTCGGTGACGGAGATAACCGTCGCTCCCCTGTCGGAGATAAAGCGCAGCATATTTATCGTCTGCTTTGAATATCTCGGGAAGCTTATCGCGATACAGACATCGTCCTTGTTGATTCTGAACGCCTGGTCAAACGCCTCGCCCGTTCCGGCGGGTTCGATAAGGGTCACGCTGTCATAGACAAAATTGAGATAGAACGCCGCAAAGCTTGCAAGCGACGCCGCACTGCGCACGCCGAGAACATAGATATGCTTCGCGCGGTTTATCGCCTCGACGCTCGCGTTGAACGCCTCGCGCGAGATGCTCTCGCGGGTCGCCTTTATCGTCTCGATATCGGAAGAAAACGCGTGTTCGAGCATATCTTCGCCGCCCGCCGCCTCCATGCGCTGGACGCTCGTCAGCCTGCTCTTGACTACCTCCTGCAGGGCCTTCTGAAGCTGAGGATAGCCCGAAAAGCCGAGCTCGGACGCGAATCTGACGACAGTCGATTCACTCACGCCGACCGTGTCGCCGAGCTTCGCTGCGGTCATGAACGCCGCCTTATCGTAGTTTTCGGTTATGTAGTCGGCTATCCGCTTATGTCCCTTGGACATAGAAGAGTAACAGCCCTCTATTTTTGAAAGCAGCTGTTTTGTCATATTGGATATTCACCTTATTCCGTTTACATATGTAACATGATTTTAGCATACAGCCACATAAAAATGCAAGACGGCAGAGCAAAAATTGCAGGGTTTCCTGCATTTTCTTAAAAGCATTGACTTAAAGCCCGATTTTTTTTATAATCTATTAGTCTATTACTTCTTAAATAAGGAGCTTAAAAAATGAAGGATTCATCATTCCTTTGGTATGACAAGCCCGCCTCCGCCTGGACTCAGGCGCTGCCCATCGGCAACGGCACGCTCGGCGGCATGATATACGGCAAAGTAAAGGAAGAGACCGTCTCTTTAAACCACGACGAGCTTTGGACGGGACACCCGAAGAACACTATACGTCCCGGTTCGCTCGAGGCTTTTCAGAAGGCCCGCGCTCTCGCGCTTGACGGAAAGCTGCGCGAGTCGCAGGATATTATAGAATCCGACTTCATGAGCACATGGAGCCAGGCATATCTGCCCCTGGGCGACCTCGTTCTGACTTTCGACGGCTCCGACCGCAAGTCTGATTACATCCGCTCGCTCGATCTTGACACGGCGATCGCCTCGGTCAGCTATAGGCAGGGCAAGCGCATCATGCGCCGCGAGCTGTTTGCGTCGCATCCCGATAAAATTATCGCAGTCCGCCTCATCTGCGAAAACGGCAAGTTTGACGTCACAGCGAGCCTCAAATGCCAGCTTCATCACAAAGTCAAGTCGCAGAGCGGCCTGCTCGTCATGAGCGGCGAAGCGCCGAGCGAGCACAACACGAACGGTCAGTCGGATAAGCAGAGCTATTCAAAAATCGACAGCGAGCGCGGTATGCTCTTCACCTGCGCCGTGAAAGCCGACACGGACGGCAAAAAGCATATAAGCGGCAAGGGAATAGAGATAACCGGCGCGACGGTCGTCACGCTCTATCTCACCGCAGAGACGAGCTTCAACGGCTGGCAGAACAACGCTTTCACAAACGGCAAGCCGCATCTCGAGCCCTGCATCGAGAGACTCTCGAAAGATTTCGATTACGAAGCGGTCAAATCCGCGCACATCGCCGACTACCGCGCGCTCTATTCGAGAGTTGAGCTCGACATAGGCTCGAACGGCAAAGACAACATACCGACCGGCAAGCGCCTGCGCAATTTCAAGAAAGACAAGAACGACATTGCGCTCTACACCCTGCTGTTCAACTTCGGACGCTATCTCGCGATATCCTCGTCGCGCCCCGGCTCCCAACCGTCAACGCTTCAGGGCATCTGGAACGAAAAGCTGTGCCCGCCGTGGCATTCCAACTATACGGTGAACATAAACACCGAGATGAACTACTGGCCCGTTCTCCCCTGCGACATGCCGGAGGTCAATGAGCCGCTGATAGAGATGGTGCGTGATCTGTCCGTCGCGGGCGAGCGCACGGCAAAAGAGATGTACGGCATGCACGGCTTTGTCGCGCATCACAATGTTGACATCTGGAGAATGACTACCCCCGTCGGCGGATGCGCCGTATGGGCATTCTGGCCGATGTCGCCCGGCTGGTTCTGCGAGCATATTTTCGCCCACTACGAATACACCATGGACGAAAAATATCTGCGCGAGACCGCCTATCCGATAATGAAAAAGAGCGCGGAATTCTACTGCGACTATCTCGTCGAGTACAAGGACGGCTATCTCATCGCCGCGCCCTCGACATCGCCCGAGAACAACTTCGTCTTAAACGGCCGCAACTGCGCCGTTTCGCAGACGACGACAATGACGATGAGCATAATCCGCGAGCTGTTTGAAAACTGCATCAAGGCTTCCGATATCCTCGGCGAGGACAAGGAGTTTGCAGAAATTCTCAAAGACAAACTCGACCGCATGCTGCCGTTCAAAATCGGCAAAAAAGGTCAGCTTCTCGAGTGGTACAACGAAGAGAAAGAATCGGAGATACACCACCGCCACTGCTCGATGCTCTACGGTCTTCACCCCGCGCATCTGATAACTTCTGACGGCACGCCTGAGCTTGCGGACGCTTGCAGACGCTCGCTCGAAATAAGGGGCGATGACGGCACGGGCTGGAGCCTCGGCTGGAAGATAAACTTCTGGGCGCGCCTGCGCGACGGCAACCACGCATTGAAGCTCTTCGATCAGCAGCTGAGATTCAAGGCTTCGACCGGCATGAACTACTCCCACGGCGGCGGCACATACGAGAATCTCTTCGACGCGCACCCGCCCTTCCAGATAGACGGAAACTTCGGCGCGGTCAGCGGAGTCTGCGAGATGCTGCTCGACTGCTTCGACGGAAAGATATATCTTCTTCCCGCTCTCCCCGACAAGTGGAGTGATGGCAGCGTCCGCGGTCTGCTTGCAAAGGGCAACATAAAAGTCGATATGGCCTGGAGCAAAGGCAAGCTCACCTCGTATTCCCTCACCGGCAATGGCGAGGCGCACATTGTATACGGCGGCCAAGAGACAGTTCACAGGCTCGACGGCGGCACGCTGACAGTTGAGCTTTAAGGAGTTATAAAATGAAATTCGACCTCTATGATTTTGACAAGACTGTTTTTCCCGTTGACTCGGAGAGCGTGTTCTACCTCTTCTGCCTTGTCCGGCACCCGTGGCTGATAGTCATTCTTCCCTATCAGCTCGTCTGCCTCGCCTGCTTCTTTCTGAAGATAGGCGGCGACAAGATGAAGGGCAGATTCTTCTGCTTTCTTCGCTTTGTGAACACGGAAAAGATGGTCAAAAAGTTCTGGGAGAAGAACGAAAAGAGAATATATCCGTTCTTCCGCCCGGAGAACCGCGATCTCCCCGCAGTCGTCTGCTCGGCGTCGCCCGAATTTCTGCTGCGCCCGATATGCGAAAAATACAAGGTACACACACTCATCGCCACGCGCCTTGACCCGCACACGGGCAGAATGACCGGGCTCAACTGCAAAGACGGTGAAAAGGTTATAAGAATAAACGAGGCGATGCCCGACGCGAAATTCGAAAAAGTGTTTTCGGATTCTCTCAAAAGCGATGCGCCGATATTCGCGCTTGGAGAGATAAACTATCACGCAGTGAGGGGTAAACTGACGCGCATAAAATAAGTTTCAACACACTGGAGATGTAAAAATGATAATAGACAGCCACGCACATATATACCCGGACAAGCTCGCCAGAAAGGCGGCGCGCAGCATCGGCGATTTCTACGACATCGACATGAGCCTCGACGGCACGGTCGACATGCTTCTCAAGGTCGGCGACGAAGCGGGAGTTGACAAATTCCTTGTTCACTCGGTCGCGACGACACCGCACCAGGTGCGCTCGATAAATTCGTTCATTGCAAAGAGCGTATCGGAGCACCCCGATCGATTCATCGGCTTTGCGACGCTCCACCCCGGATGCGGCGACGAGATACCGGAAATCGTTGACGAAGCGATAGAGCTCGGGCTCTCGGGAATAAAACTGCACCCCGATTTTCAGGAGTTCGACATAGACGCGCCGGAAGCTATGCGCATGTACGAAGTGCTTGAGGGCAGACTGCCGATACTCTTCCACACCGGCGACTACCGCACGCAATATTCAAAGCCGACGAAGATAATAAAAGTCCTCGAAAAGTTCCCAAATCTAGACATAATCGCGGCGCATTTCGGCGCATGGTCGGAATGGGGCTACGGCTCAAAAGAGCTCTCGGAGGCGGGAGTATATGTTGACTCATCGAGCAGCTTCTATGCAATGAGTCCGGAGAGGATAATGGAGATGATTCACATCTTCGGCACGGACAAAATTTTCTTCGGCTCGGACTACCCGATGTGGAATGTCAAGAAGGAGCTTGAAACATTTATGTCCCTGCCGCTGAGTGATGAGGACAGGGAGAAGATACTCCACAAGAACCTTGAAGGATTGCTTGCAAAATACAAAAGATAAAAAAAAACAGCCGCAAGTTTTTACGCTTGCGGCTGGTTTTTTGTTTTATTATTCGACGTAGTCCCTGAGCTTCTTGCTTCTCGTCGGGTGACGGAGCTTGCGCAGAGCCTTTGCCTCGATTTGACGGATGCGTTCACGGGTAACGTTGAACTCCTTGCCGACTTCCTCAAGGGTGTGAGGATGGCCGTCGGTGAGTCCGAAACGCATTGAGAGCACGCGTTCCTCACGGGGAGTGAGGGTCTTGAGCACATGGGCGAGCTCCTCCTTGAGCAGGGTCGCCGAAGCGGCATCCGCCGGGGCGGGAGCATCGTCATCGGGGATGAAGTCGCCGAGATGGCTGTCCTCCTCCTCGCCGATGGGGGTCTCAAGGGAGACAGGCTCCTGAGCCACACGCATTATCTCGCGCACCTTGTCAACGGGCATATCAAGTACCTCGGCGATTTCCTCCGCCGTGGGGTCTCTGCCATTCTTGTGCAGCAGCTGGCTGTTGGTCTTTTTGACCTTGTTTATGGTCTCGACCATGTGAACGGGGATTCTTATCGTCCTCGCCTGATCGGCTATGGCGCGGGTTATCGCCTGCCTTATCCACCATGTGGCGTAGGTCGAGAATTTGAATCCCTTTGTGTAATCGAACTTGTCAACAGCCTTGATAAGTCCGAGGTTGCCCTCCTGAATAAGATCGAGGAACTGCATGCCTCTGCCGACATAGCGCTTTGCGATGCTGACGACGAGTCTGAGGTTCGCCTCGGTCAGTCTGCGCTTTGCGGCGGGGTCGTTGTCGCCGATTCTGATGGCGAGTTCGATCTCCTCCTCGGGGGTGAGCAGCGGAACCTTGCCTATCTCCTTGAGATAGACCTTGACGGGGTCGTCGATAGTGATATTCTTGTCATCAGTGACCCCTGCGGTGTCAGCGGTCGACTTGGGCGTCTCGCCCAGATCGAAGTTGACATCATCCACATCCAGCATCGACAGGTCGTCGATTATCTCGATATTCTGCGCCTCGATAGACTCATAGAGCTTATCAAGATCCTCGATATCAAGATCCATGTCGACTATTACCGTGTCGATCTCCTGGGTGGTCAGTTTGCCTGCGGCTTTACCCTTTTCGATAAGGGCTTTCACCGCCGGTCTTTTTTCGATACCATCCATTACTTCTCTGTCTCCTTCTCTTTATGTTGCATATTGAGTCGGTCTTTTATGTCATGACCCCAAGCATGATATCAATCCTGTTTGTCGGGTCTGAACAGCTTTGCGAAATCGTCGTCGCTCAGTTCGGAGGCTTTTATGCTCTCCGGCTTATTTTTTTCCTCTTTGAGTATTTTTATACAGTCGGCGCACTCTTCGACGGTGTTGCTCAGCTGAGCCGCAGAGCGGAATATGCGCTCGACCTCGTCCATCTCATCGGGAGTGAACTCGGACGAGAGGAAATACGGCTCGGTGTTGCCGCCCTCGTCAAGGCGCGAAAGAATGACCGAAAAGATGCGTCTGTTGAGCGCGGTGACGAAATAATCCGCGGACAGCTCGTCCTTGAGCTTGTTATAGAAATCCGGGTTCCGCATGAGCGAGGCTATCAGCGTTTCCTCCGCTTTTGCGGCGCGCAGATGCTGGGAGCGTTCCGGGTTCTTTGTGTTCTGCCCGTTTATCAGCAGGCGTTTCTGATCCTGCTCGCGCTGAGCCATGCGGCGTTTTCTGAGCCCCTCACGCTTATATTTCACCTGCGATTCGATAGCGAGCTTGTCCACGCCGAGCTCATTCGCAAGGCGCGAGGCGTAGACATCGACTTCGACAGGGCTCGGTATCCCCGCGAGCACCTCCGTCGCCGCAGAAAGATATTTCACCTTTCCGTCATCGGTGGACAGGTCGATTCCCTGGCGCGCCCGAAGGAGTCTGTACTCCGTGTCGTTCGCCGCGCCGTTTATGATATCACGGAAACGCTGAGCGCCGTATTTTTTGATTATCTCGTCGGGATCCTTGCCACCGGTCAGGCGCAGAACCTTTATCTCCATTCCCGTGGTGCCGAATATTCCGAGCGCGCGTGCGGTCGCCTTTTGACCCGCCTCATCGGCATCATACGAGAGGATTATTTCATCCGCATAGCGCGAAAGCAGATTCGCCTGCTCTTTTGTCAGCGCGGTGCCGAGGCAGGCGACGGCATTCGTGAAACCCGCCTGATGCAGGGCTATGACATCCATATAGCCCTCGGCGATAATGAGTTTGCCGTCGTTTCCGTTCTTTGCAAAATTCAGTGCAAAGACGCCGTTGCTTTTTTTATAAACGAGCGTGTCCGAAGTGTTTATGTATTTCGGCTTCGAGTCATCGAGCACTCTGCCGCCGAACGCTATGACATTTCCGCGCGGGTCGATTATCGGGAACATCACGCGGTTGCGGAAGTTGTCGTAATAAGATACTTTTCCGTTTTTGTCGCTGCGGCGCAGGAGATTCGCGCTCTCGAGCAGAACATCGTCAAAGCCCTGTTCGTTGAGGTGATTTTTAAGCGCGCGCCAATCGTCCGGGGCAAAGCCCAAACCGAAGTGGCGAATAGTCTCCATAGTCAGCCCGCGGTCGAGGAAATAGTTGAGAGCATGTCTGCCTCTGTCGGTGAAAAGCTGAGAGTGAAAAAACTTCGCCGCCGCGCGGTTCGCCGCAAGAACGGCGGTGCGCTTTTTGGCGAGGGTATCGTCATAGCCGTCCTCCGGAAGAGCCATTCCCGCTCTGTCCGCAAGCTGCTTGACCGCCTCCATATAGTCGAGATTTTCCATTCGGCGCACGAATGTTATCACATCGCCGCCGACCCCGCAGCCGAAGCAATAGAAGCTCCCGTTTTCGGGATAAACGGTAAACGACGGGGTCTTTTCGTTGTGGAACGGGCAGAGTCCGACGAGGTTCTTGCCCCTTCGGCGCAGGTTGACATAGGGAGAAATGACGCTCTCTATATCCGTATTTGCGCGCAGTTGTTCGAGAAAACTGTCGCTGAGTTTCATCCGTTCTCACCCCTTTCAATAATATATACGCAAAAAATCCTGTTTTCCCTACAAAGTTATCAAAAAATTTAAAAATTTTTGCGCTCGGCTTTGCATCAGATAAGTCGGCGTTAAACAAAGCGACGGCGAAAAGCGCCTTTGCACTCTCCGCCGCCGCTGCAATTTTCAATTCCTTTTTTGAAAAGTTTACTTCGTTTTTCCGTCGTTCGTCTCGAGGAGCGTATTCTCCCTAAAAAACAGCGAGATGCACCAGATGCCTGCGAGCGCCACGAGCGTATATATGATCCTCGCGACTATCGATCCCTGGCCGCCGCATATCCACGCGACGATATCAAATTTGAACAGGCCTATGCTGCCCCAGTTGAGCGCGCCGATTATTACTAAAATAAGCGATATTCTGTCGATCATTTTTCTCACTCCTTTTGCGATTAGTATCGCCGAGGCTGCGCCTATTATTCGCCGAAAGGTCCGTTTTTATTGTCCGGAAATTTTTTCTTTTTATAAATCTTGTCATTTTCGTCACATAAGTTTGACATTTTTGTAACACTGTTTAAAAAATTCTTAAACCGTTTTACAAAAAGAGTGAAAAACAATCTTATTTTTACAAAATATAAAATCCCCGGCTTTATTAATAAGATAAACTTTTAAATGTAATGATACAGGAGGGATCTTTGATGAAAGCGAAAATCGTTAAACGCACACTGAGTCTGATAACAGTTCTGGCGCTCATATTCACTCTCGCCGCACAGGGAGTGAGCGCGATCGGGTCGATTGATATCAACAAATACCCCTATGTATATGTCCACGGCCTTTTCGGCTGGGGCGAGGACGAGGGAATAGACGATACACTCCCCTACTGGGGCTCGGCATCATGCTCGCTCATGGACGAGCTGAACAAGCTTCACTATGAGAGCTATGCCGCATCCGTCGGCCCGATGTCGAGCAACTGGGACAGAGTCTGCGAGCTCTATGCGCAGATAACCGGCACTCGCGTTGACTACGGCAAGGCGCACTCCGAGAAATTCAACCACAGCCGCTACGGCAGAACCTACACAAAGCCCATGATTGAGGGCTGGGGCGAGCCAGACGCGGGCGGCAATATAAAGAAGATAAATCTCGTCGGTCACTCGTTCGGCGGCGCGACAGTCAGAACGCTCACGGCTCTGCTCGCATACGGCAGCGAAGAGGAGCAGGCGGCAACCTCGCCCGACGACATCTCCCCGCTGTTCACCGGCGGCAAGGGCAACTACATAAACTCCGTCACAACGCTCTGCGCCCCGCACAACGGCACGACGCTCGCATATATCATCGACGGCATGAACATGGCCGAACTGGGCAAAGCGGCATGCTACGCCTACGCCGGCTTAATGGGTCGCTCGAAGCTCAACGGCTATGTTGACTTCCACCTCGAGCAGTTCGGTCTGACCCCCATACCGGGCGACGGCTCGACCCCCGAGGAGGCGTTCATAAAGGCTTTCATGACTATCATGACCCACACCGACACCGCGGCGGACGATATGTATCCCGAGAGAGCCGAGGAGATAAACAAGTTCTCAAAGCCGGTAGACGGAGTTTACTATTTCTCCTATTCGTATCAGACCACGCGCAAGACGCTTGCGGGAACCCAGGTTCCGAAGATAAAGACGCTCGTTGTTCTGCGCCCGTCAGCCACTCTTCTCGGCGCATACTCGAAGAACCTGTTCTCCGAGTACAAGATAGACGCATCGTGGCTTCCGAATGACGGACTTGTAAACGTCGTATCGGCGCGCTACCCGTTCACCGACGAGCATGAGGACTACACCCCCGGCATGGAGCTCGAGACCGCCAAATGGTACGTCATGCCCACGCGCGAGGGCGACCACGGCACGGTCATCGGAATGCAGTGCACGAAGAGTCAGACACTCAAATTCTACTATGAGCTGACCGATCTTATAGAGAGCCTGCCCGTAACGGATTGATAAACCCGCAGGGAATAAATAATATGTATGTAACCCCCAATCGCAGCTGCTGCGGTTGGGGGTTGTTTTGTAACAGAGATAAATTTGGATTTGCGAGCAGTTTCAATCATGGCTCCCCTGCAGGGGAGCCGACTCGGCAAAACCGAGACTGAGGGGTATTGCACGGATTCGCCCGCTTTGTCTTGACTTTTTGTCTCTCAACGTTCTTTGTAGGGTGCGGCGACTCGACGCACCGCTGCCGCCGTAGGCGGCACAGGTGACAAGCCGCAAGCAGAGGGCGTATTACAAGACACGGGCGAAATAACAGATTTACAATGACGCTGACGCGTCAAAGGGTCGTCGAGTCGCCGACTCCTACAGAGCGGATAGTCACAAATTACTACATAAACCGCGGGCGGATGATATCCGCCCTACACAATCGTGTCAATTTACAATATTAAAATTGTTTGCCTGACGGCGGCTTCACCCTCACAGATCCAAAGTCCTGCGGCAAGCGGCAAAAAATCCTGCCCAAGCAGAATCGTGCGGGCAGGATATTTATTATTGCGTATAGGCTTTATTGTTCGTTATCTCTCAGAAAATCTCTGACTTCGAGCAGGTTGGCGAATTTTTTCCAGAGTACATTTTCTGTCTCCTCATCCGCCTGCCAGAGGTCGGGCACCATTATTACGCGGCATCCGGCGTTATGCGCAGCCCACAGACCGTTGCGTGAATCTTCGAGAGCTATGCAATCCTTTGGGCTTTCGCCGAGCAGCTCGCACGCTTGGAGATAGATATCCGGCGCGGGCTTTGAGCGCGCCGCCATTTCGCCGCTGACTATGACATCAAACTTGTCTGTTATCCCCGCGCTTTCGAGGTTGCGCAGAACGGCTCTGCGGGTCGAGGACGAAGCTACTGCGGTCTTTATCCCCGCCGATTTCAGCCAATCGAGCAGTTCATAAAGTCCGTATTTCACGGGAACTTTGTTGTGTTCATAAAAATTATCGGTGAACTCCCTGCCGTAGCGGCGCATGGCCTCGGTATCGACATCGCTCCCGAACTCCTCGCGCCATATCTCGTCCGCGCGCTCGGCTGTCACGCCGAGGGTCTTCATGACCATATATCCCGCCTTGCCGAATCCCATCTTTTCGCCCGCGTAGTCCCACGCCGCCATCGCAAGGCGTTCGGTATCAAACATCAGTCCGTCCATATCGAAAACAGCAGCTTTTATTTTCACAGGGACACCTCCGGGTAAATCTTCTTTGGATTCGGGCTATAAAGCGCTCGCCATACATCATGGGCATAAGCCGGCTTAATAAAAAAAGCACTTGCTAAAGCAAGTGCTTTTTTCTGGCTGGGGAATAGGGATTCGAACCCCAACAAACAGAGTCAGAGTCTGTCGTGCTACCGTTACACAATTCCCCAATATCAAACTCCGAACAGGTTTTCTCTCACCTGCGAGTCAATATTATACACACTCTCAGTCCCTCTGTCAACCTTTTTTCAAAAATTTTTCGCATGGGATGAAAGTTTTTTATTTTAGCTTTGATGAAGCGGCGGAAAAGCGGCAGGCACAACGGGATTTTATTTTATGCAGATATTGATTTTTCATACACACTGTGCTATTATATCAAGGCAATGCAGGTGTAGTTCAATGGCAGAATGTCAGCTTCCCAAGCTGAACACGGGGGTTCGATTCCCCTCACCTGCTCCACCCTCCCGGATGCTATGCGTTCGGGAGTTTTATTATGACGACAAGAAGACCCGTCCGGATAACCGGACGGGTCGATTTTTTTGTTTTATTACACGAGAAGCATACGGTCGTTATCGAGCTCTTTGCCCGCGTTCTCTTTGAACTTGCCGAGCAGATCCTGAACAGTGAGCTTTGACCTCTCCTCCCCTTCGGCGTCGAAAATTATGTTTCCGCCGTGCATCATTATCGTGCGGTTCCCGAGCTCGAGAGCCGACTGCATATTGTGCGTTATCATAAGGCAGGTGAGATTATTCTCACTGACGATGCTCTTTGTCAGCGCGAGAACTTTTTCCGCCGTTGCGGGGTCGAGCGCCGCGGTGTGTTCATCGAGAAGCAGGAGCTTCGGCGGATTGAAAGTTGCCATCATAAGCGTCAGAGCCTGTCTCTGACCGCCGGAGAGCAGACCGACCGGCTGGCTCATTCTGTCCTCAAGTCCCATTTCAAGCAGGGCAAGCTTATCTCTGAAGAGTTTCTTGTCGCTCTTAGATACGCGGCTCAGCCAACCGCCGTGACCTGCGGCAAGGGCTAAATTTTCTTCTATCGTCATGCCGGGCGCGGTGCCGCGCATCGGATCCTGAAAAAGTCTGCCGATGCTCTTGGCGCGCTTATACTCGGGCATGAGAGTGATATCTTTTCCGTCGAGCGAGATGCTGCCGGAATCGGTTATAAAGCTGCCGGCGATGGCATTGAAAAGTGTTGACTTGCCCGCGCCGTTCGCGCCTATGACCGTTATAAAATCACCCTCGGCGACGCTCAGGGAAAGATCGTCTATCGCCTTTTTGGCGTTCACCGTGCCGGGATTGAAAGTTTTCGAGATGTGTGATATTTCAAGCATCTGCTTTCCTCCTTCCCGAACGAGTCTGAATTCTGCGCTTTAAAAGCGGGAGCTGTTTTTTGAAATAGGGTGTTGCTATCGCCGCGATAACTATAACGGACGAGACGAACTTGAGCATGAATGCCGGCATATCGAAGCGCAGGGCGATTGTATAAATGAGTCTGAATATGAACGCGCCGAGCACCATGCCGAATATCCTCAGCGGCATCTTCTTTCTGCCGAGGAACACGCCGCCGATAAGCAGGGACGCGAGGGCAATGGTCACCATTCCGGTTCCGATATCGATGTTGACCGATCTCTGCGACTGGGCGAGCAGGCAGCCCGACAGCGCGGTAAACGAGTTAGCGACGCAGAGTCCGATTATTGTAGTAAACGCCGGATTGACGGACGAGGAGCGAACCATATCGGGGTTATCGCCCGTCGCTCTTATTGCGAGTCCGAGGCGGGTTTTCAGGAAAAGTCCGAGTATAACAGCGACCGCCGCGACGGCGATTATCGCCACGAAGAGCTTTGACTGTCTCGCCACGGGAGTACCCTTGAGGAGCGCCGCCATTTTGGTGAACACAGTGTCCGTTTTATTCATATTGAGTATCGACGAGCCGCTCATGACTGCGATATTTATTGAATAGAGCCCCGTGTTTACGATTATTCCGGCAAGTAGGCTGTTGATGCCCATTTTCGTCTGGAGTATCGCCGTTAGGAAGCCCGAGGCTATTCCCGCCGCCATTGCCGCGGCTATCGACAGATACGGATGACCCGCTATCGCGACCACCGCGCCGACCGTTGCGCCGAGCGTAAAGCAGCCGTCGGTCGAAAGATCGCAGACATTGAGCATCGAATAGCTCAGGAACAGTGCGAGCACGGTGAGCGAGGTTATGAGTCCCAGCTCGAGCGCCGACTGACCGAGTGAAAATATCGAATCCAAAGACATTGTGTTTCCTCTTTCCTGCTTTATTGAGCCGCACGGGAAGCGATGCTCCCCGGGAGACCGATTGAATCTTATTTTACATCGTCGAAGCTCTCGGCGGTGGTGATGCTCTTGACTTCGGTGCACTTGGGAGCGAAGAGCTTCGAGACTTCGTCGAAGTTATAGCCGAGCTTTGCGCAGATTTCGGTGTTTATTGTTGCGGTGCCGTTATCGAACATGAGAACGGGGGTGGTTGCGGGGTCTTTGCCGTTTATCATGATATCGATTATCATATTTGTGGTCTCAACGCCGAGCTTTGCATAATCAACGCCGTAGCCGAGGAAAGCTCCGTTGAGGGCGAAGGAATCAGCGCCTGTGTAGTGCGGAATCTTTGCGTCCGCGAATATCTCATATATGGAGAGCTCGGACTTCATTATGGTGTTGTCGGTGGGAGTGAACACTGCCTGAACGCCGTCGGAAACAAGTGCCTTTGCGGCGAGGGTGACTTCGTCAACAGTCGTGCCCGTGCGCTCTATCACTTCAATGCCCTTGGCCTCGAGATACGCCTTCGCGTCGGCTATCGGCTTAGTCGAAGAATCCTGACCGACATCGTAGAGCAGACCGACCTTCTTTATATCGGGGTCCTTGAGAAGAATAAGGTCCATTATGGCGTTGGTGTTGAGATAGTCGGAAGTTCCGGTAATCTGACCGCCGGGTGCGTCAAGGGAATCAACGAGCTTTGCGCCGATAGGATCGCTGACTGCGGAGAACACGACCGGGATATCGCTGTTCTCTGTCTCGACCGCAGCCTGCATGGCTATTGCGACCGGGGTCGCGACGCCGACCATAAGATCGACCTTGTCAACGATGAAGTTCGAGATTATCTGGTTCATAACAACGGAGTCGCCGTTGCAGTTGTCATATTTGACTTCGATCTCGACGCCCTTTTCGGCGGCGACGGAAGCGAGCTGCTTTTTGATGTTATCGACTATCTGATTGAGCGATGCGTCATCGACATAGTTGCAGATGCCGACGGTGTATTTCTTTTTTGTATCTCCGTCCTTTTTGCCGCAGGCGGCAAAGCAGGTAACTGCGAGCATAAGTGCGAGTACAAGTGCGATTATCTTTTTCATTGTATTTCTTCCTTTCGGTAATTGATAAAAATTTTTGAGCTAAACTAAGAATCGAAAATATCACAGGCGCGGCATGCGCCAAAGTTTACTCAACAAAAACATAACAATCTCCTCCGAAATAAAAAAACTCCTGTCCCTGCAATAATGCTGGGACAGGAGATATTATCATCCTGCGGTGCCACCCGGCTTGACGCTTTTGCGTCCGCTTAGCGCGTACTGACATACGCTGACTTTTCTTCACGGAGAGTCCTGCTCCGGCGCACATACTTAAAGGATAACCTTTGTTCCGATTGCCCTTAGAAGTCCATTCAGGTTTCTTTCATTCTGCCGCAATCCCACCGCCTGCGGCTCTCTTTGAGATGAGGGAGAAATCTTACTTACCCTTCTTCAACGGTTTACTGAATTGTAACACTCTGCGCTTTTGTTGTCAACACATTTTTTCACTTTTGTTTCAAGAACCAGTTTTCTTGTAGGTTATGGACGCGAAATCCGACAAAATTCACAAAATCCGCCGTCCGCTTGCTAAATGGTATGCCGCGAAGAGTGCCTGTGTGACCAAAAAGGCGAATAGACAATATATTAAATATGGGATGTCTTTGCGCGCCCGCAAAACGGACGCCCTGCAAATTTTACCCAACGGAGGCCTTTTATGAACAACGAAGATATAGTCTCGCTCATGGAGCGATACAAGAGAGAACTGCTCGAATTTGAAAAGCGCAACACGGCACCGGTATCCGCGCAGGAAAAGGCGGAACCTGAGCCCGTATCGGCACAGCAGGAAAGCCAAGCCGAACAGGTTTCGGCGCAAGTGCAGGAAGATGCAGAGCCTGTAAACGCGCCGGCGGCAGAGCCCGCAAAGGCGGTTTCGGCAAAGGCGGAGGAAAACGAAGCGGTGAGCGCCGCGGCAACAGTTACAATTCAGCGGCAGACCGACGCTCAGAGGGAGAGTCAGATGCAGTTTGACGACGGCGCGGACACGGACAAATCCCAGTTCACACCCGAGCGCACGCAGGCGGCAGGGCGCGGAGACATCCCCCAGCCGCGCACGATATTCGTCGACCCGCAGACGCTCAAAAACAAAAATCTCACCTTGACGAACACCCAGTCCGCGATGCAGAGGTTCGACGAATTCAAGGGCGAGTGCAACAAGCGCGGCATCCTGCGCGTTGAGACCTACAGCTCGAACGGGCTCTATCCCGTCGGCAACAGCCGAGTGATAGTATACAAAGAGATAGACGGCGAAAAATATTATATATATGATTCGCACACCGATTCGAGCGGCATACTCGACAATCTCCAGCTGCCCGCTCCCGACAAATCCCTGTCGGAGACAGAGCAGGGCTCGTGCGGGCTCGCGCCGTATGCGACATACGATATATTCGTCAGCCACCCGGGATTCATCAGCACATATATTGAAAACGTTCCGATCTTCGACTCCACCGTTTCAATACAGTCGGTCGAAATGCTGCCGACGGTCAGCGGCGAGCAGAATCCGAATGTGATAAACGAATCTGTCTGAGGAGTGATACTATGGCAGCAGATACTCCCGTTATCCCCCAGACAATAACAGTCCACCTCGGCAGACCGAACGCGGCGGCGAGGAATGTCACTGTGCCGTTTACGGATTATCTCAAAAATGTCGCATCGAGCGAGATATATCCGACATGGCCCGACAACGCGATACGCGCCAACATATATGCGCAGGCGTCGTTCGCGCTCAACCGCATATATACAGAGCACTACCGCAGCCGCGGCTACGACTTCGACATCACGAACTCGACCGCATACGACCAGGCATATATTGAGGGGCGCAGCATGTTTTCAAACGTCGCGAAGATAGTCGACGAGCTTTTCAACAACTATGTTACAAAGGGCGACCAGGTTCAGCCCTATTTCACGCAGTACTGCTCCGGGCGCGAGGTCACCTGCGACGGGCTCTCGCAGTGGGGCACGGTCACGCTCGCGAATCAGGGCTATACGCCATACCGCATACTTCAATATTACTACGGGAACGACGTCAATATAAAAACGGCGCCCGTCAAGAATATCCGCGAATCATATCCCGGCAGGGCTCTGCGCCTCGGCGACATATCGGAAGATGTCAGGATAATCCAGCGCCAGCTCAACCGCATCGCGCGAAACTATCCCGCCATTCCGCGCATCCCCTCCCCCAACGGGATATTTGACACGGCAACGCGCGAATCGGTCAGAAAATTCCAGAGCATATTCAACCTCACCGTCGACGGCATCGTCGGCAAGGCGACATGGTATAAAATAAAACAGCTCTATGCCGGAATACTGAGACTCGGCGGGCTCTACAGTGAGGGCTTGAAGCTGACCGATGTCGAGCGGCAGTTCAAGACCGTTATCAGGCGCGGCGACCGAGGTCAGGATGTAAGCACGATTCAGTATTTCTTGAACTTTATCGGCAGCTTCACGAGCAACATTCAGCCCCCGGCGATCGACGGCATTTTCGGTCAGGGCACATACAACAGCGTTGTGCAGTTTCAGCGGCAATACGGCCTTGCGGCGGACGGCATAGTCGGGCGCGACACATGGAACAAGCTGCAGGCTGTATATAATGATATCCTGCGAACCTTCCCCGGCGAATTTTCAATCTATGATCAATATGCGCGTTTTGCATATCCCGGCTACAATCTGCTCCGCGGCAGCACGGGCAGCGCAGTAAGAAATCTTCAGGAATATCTCCAGGTTCTCGCGCGCGGAGTCGAAAGCGTGCCGTATGTTGCGGCGGACGGTATTTTCGGCGCACAGACGGAGACGGCGGTCAAGGCGGCTCAGCGATATTTCGGGCTGACTCCGAACGGCGTTGTCGGTCCGCTGCTCTGGTACGCGATAGCGGAATACTATTATTACAACGTATAATCCCGACAAAAACGGAGATGATATACGGCGTGAAACAATTGCCGTATATCATCTTTTTCTTTTTAAGGGCGGGATATTCATATGGAAAAGCAGACTTTTTCGGGAAACTATGAGGCGGACATAGCGGCGCTCAATCTGCGCCTGCGCGTGAGCGAGAGCTTTGACCTCGTCAGCCGTCAGATAATGATCGGCAGCCACCGCGCCATGCTGTGGTTCATCGACGGCTTCATAAAGGACGGGCTCATGGAGAAGATAATGAGCTTCATGATGAACGCGGACGAGAAAAAGCTCAAGAATATAAACTCGACGCGCGAATTTGCGGACACGTTCGTGCCCTATGTCGAGACGGAGGTCGTAAACGACTTCGACAGGTTCGAGACCTTTATCTTCTCGGGCGCTCTGGGCATGATAGTCGAGGGGTTTAAAGAAGCTATAATTATAGATGTGCGGACTTATCCCGCGCGAAGCGTGGACGAGCCGGAGAACGACAAAGTGCTTCGAGGTTCACACGACGGCTTTGTCGAGACGCTGATATTCAACACCGCGCTCATACGCCGCAGAGTCAGGGACACGAAACTGACAATGTACTTGACGCAAATAGGCAAACGGTCAAAAACAGACGTCGTGCTCTGCTATCTCGACGGCACGGCAGACCCGAAAGAGGTCGAAAAGATAAAGAAAAAGCTTAATTCTATAGACATAAACGCGCTGACGATGGGGCACGAGAGCCTTGCGGAATGTCTTATACCGAAGCAGAGGTTCAACCCCTTTCCGAAGGTGCGTTACACCGAGCGCCCGGACAGCGCGGCGGCGAGCATATACGAGGGCAGTCTGCTGATAATCACGGACACCTCGCCCTCTGTTATGATTATCCCGACCGGCGTGTTCGACTTCTTGCAGGACACGAACGATTTCTATTTCCCGAGCCTTATCGGAAGCTATCTTCGAATAGTCAGAATGATAGTTTTCCTGCTCGCTCTGCTTTTAACACCCGTGTGGTTTCTGCTGATTCAAAATCCAGAATATATCCCGCCGTGGCTCGACTTCATAAAGATAGAGCACCCGACGAGCGTGCCCGTCATAATGCAGCTTCTAATAATTGAAATAGTCATAGACGCGCTGAAACTGGCGTCGCTCAACACGCCCAACGCACTGAGCAACTCCTTTAGCGTCATAGGTGCGCTCGTGCTCGGAGAATTTGCCATAGCCGCAAAATGGTTCACGGCGGAGGTCGTGCTCTATATGGCGTTTGTCGCTATAACCAACTTCGCCCAGCCGAGCTATGAGCTCGGATATGCGTTCAAATTATGCCGCATGATGATACTGATACTGACGGCAATATTCAACCTCTGGGGCTTCATTGCGGGGCTTGTGATAACCGCTCTGTTGATCTCGTTCAATAAGACAGTCAGCGGGCGCTGCTATCTCTATCCCCTCATTCCGTTTAACGGCAGGGCTCTGACCTCGCTTCTGCTGCGAAAGCCGATAACCAAAAGCAAAAACTGACAAAAATCGTTCCTCTAAAAATAATATCCGCGCATATTGCAATGGGCTCGTTCTTTTGATATAATTATATCGAATCGAAGCATTTTCGCTTCGGTCAATATATCAAAGGAGGAGCCTGTTTTGCCGGAATACACAATGCTCATATTATGGATAGCGTTGCTCATAGCGTTCATCGTTGTTGAAGCCGCGACCGTCCAGCTTGTCACGATCTGGTTCGCCATTGGTGCGGCGGCGGCTCTGATATCGGAGCTTTGCTCGGCGCCCGTCTGGCTTCAGTGGGTGATTTTCGCGGCAGTGTCGCTCGTCGCGCTTGCGGTGACCCGCCCGCTCGTCAAGAAATTTTCAAAAAAGCGCGTTCAGCCGACCAACGCTGACAGATACATAGGTCTCGAGGGAATAGTCGAGGAGACTGTTGACAACACCGAGGGCACCGGTATAGTGAAGGTCGAGGGCTCGACCTGGACGGCGAGATCGTCCGACGGCAGCCGCATTGAAAAAGGTTCAAATATCACCGTTGACAGAATCGACGGCGTTAAACTTATGGTTTCAAAACACTAAAGGAGGACTATTATGGGACCTGTAGCAATCGGAGTAATCATCGGCATAATCGTGCTCGTGCTCGTTATTGTCGTGCTCAACATCAAGATAGTGCCGCAGTCCAAGGCCTATGTCATCGAGCGCCTCGGCGCATATTCGACCACATGGCAGACCGGCATCCACTTCAAGATACCTTTCATTGAGAAAGTAGCGAAGACCGTTTCCCTCAAGGAGCAGGTCGTGGATTTCCCGCCCCAGCCCGTTATCACAAAGGATAACGTCACGATGCAGATAGACACGGTCGTTTTCTTCCAGATAACCGACCCGAAGCTCTATGCATACGGCGTGGAGCGCCCGATATCCGCTATCGAAAATCTCTCGGCAACAACGCTGAGAAACATCATCGGCGAAATGGAGCTTGACCACACGCTGACTTCGCGCGATGTCATCAACGCAAAAATCAGAGTTATCCTCGACGAAGCCACCGACGCATGGGGCATCAAGGTAAACCGCGTTGAGCTCAAGAACATTCTTCCCCCGCCCGAGATTCAGGACGCGATGGAGAAGCAGATGAAGGCAGAGCGTCAGCGCCGTGAGGCAATCCTGCGCGCAGAGGGCGAAAAGGCGAGCAAGATTCTCGTTGCAGAGGGTCAGAAAGAGAGCCAGATCCTCGCCGCAGAGGGCGACAAACAGGCCGCCATTCTTCACGCAGAGGCTGTCAAGGAAGCAAAGATTCGCGAGGCAGAGGGTGAGGCGCAGGCTATCGTCGCCGTTCAGGAGGCTCAGGCGAAGGCTATCGCCCTGATAAACGAGGCCGCCCCGAAGGACGGTTATCTGACGATAAAGAGCCTTGAAGCGTTCGCAAAGGCTGCGGACGGCAAGGCGACGAAGCTCATCATTCCGAGCGAGCTCCAGTCCCTCGCGGGACTCGCGGCGAGTGCAAAGGAGATTTTCTCCGCCGACGCCGCAGCGGACACAGAGCAGAAATAAATAAAAAACGAAGCGCAGAGAGTCGGTAAAACGGCTCTCTGCGTTTTGTTTTAACAAAAAAAGAGCCGCCGAAGCAGGCGGCTCAAAAAATTTTTTCTTGTCTTTTCGTGTTTATATTACCACAAAAACGCCGATTTATCAAGTCTTGTAATCCCCTGCCCCGTGTGGTATTAAGTATACGGAGGTGTTTTGAAATGAACAACATGACTGCACTGGTGAGCTGTTTTGCTCGGTATTACCACACGAAAACTGACGAAGCAAAGATCTTTGACGACCCGCTCGCGGGAGAGATTCTGAGTGAAGACGAAAAGAACGCGATAGCGGAAAACATGAAAAACGGCATCGCGTTTTTTGACCCGAATTACAGTGGCGGCGACCCGCTCGGGCGCGTTATGAACGGATTCATCGCGCCGAGTGTAATCGCGCGCTCCGCGTTTTGCAAGCGGCATATGGAAAACGAGATAAGACTCGGCGCGCGGCAATATGTCATCGCCGCCGCGGGCTACGACACATCGGGCTATAAAATCGACAGAGATATCAAAGTATTCGAACTCGACCGCCCCGAGATGATTGAGGACAAGATAAAACGCATTGACGAAGCTGGAATCGAACGCGAAAATATCAGCTATGTCGGCTGCGACCTCGGCAAGGGTTTTATCCCCGCTCTGCTAAATGCGGGATATGACCCTAAGGAGAGGACATTTTTCAGCCTGCTCGGCATAAGCTTTTATCTGACCCAAGACGAGTTCGCACGCTGCGTTAAAATCCTGTTTGAAAACTCGGCGAGCGAAAGCGCGCTCGTGTTCGATTTCCCGAACGACCGTGACTGCACCCGCGAGCAGAAGAACAGGCTGCTTGCCGGCGGCGCGGGCGAAGAGATGAAAGCGCGATACTCACACACGGATATCGAGCGCATCGCGGGAGAAGCGGGCGCGCTCATCTATGAGCTTGCGGACAGCGGCGATATTGACCGCGATTTCTTCAAGGCGCACAACGAAATGAAAAATGCAGAACCGATACTCGCCCCCGAGGGAGTCAGCTATTGCCTGATGGTCAAAAAGGACGGGCAGTATTGATAAAAAAATATTGATAAAGTGCGTTTTTTTGTTGCGTAATAAGCCGGAATGTGATAATATATTGTCGATGAAATATTCAATTCTTTGTTGGAGGCAATTATATGGATCAAAGATTACAGCCCTTATTCACTCCGTGGAAGATCGGCAACTGCGAGATCAAGAACCGCATCGTGCTCACGAGCATGGGCGGCACCGACCTCTTCGGATGGATGGAGAAGAACCACTTCGATAAAGACGGCGCACGCTTTATCATGGAAGTCGCGAAGAACAACGCGGGTCTTGTTCTCCCCGGATGTCAGCCGGTCTACAACCCCATGTTCGGCCAGTGGCTCCACAAGAACAAGAAGATGTATGCCGACCTCAAAAAGTGGACTCCCGAGCTCCACAAGACCGGCGCGAAGCTCTTCGTTCAGCTGACCGCAGGCTTCGGCCGCTCCTTCACCATCAGCGAAATGATGGAGAAGCTCTACACCAACCCCGCGCTGAGAGTCCTCAGCAAGCCCTTCATGGATCTCGACAAGATCACGGCTTCCGCGAGCCCCTCGCCCAACCGCTGGTCTGATAAAGTTCCCTCGAGAGAGATGACCAAGGCTGAAATCAAGGAGTTTGTCAATGCGTTCGCAGAGAGCGCAAAGATGCTCAAGGACGCAGGCGTTGACGGCGTTGAGGTTCACGCAGTCCACGAGGGCTATCTGCTCGACCAGTTCACCCTTAAATATGTCAACAAGCGCACCGACGAATACGGCGGCTCGTTCGAGAATCGCTATCGTTTCGCAGTCGAGGTAGTTCAGGCTATCAAGAAAGCCTGCGGCGACGACTTCCCGGTCTCCCTGCGCTACAGCATAATTTCCAAGACCAAGGGCTTCCGTCAGGGCGCTCTCCCGGGCGAGGCTTATACCGAGGCCGGACGCGACATGGCAGAGTCCGAGAAGGCTGTCAAGTATCTTCAGGATGCCGGTTATGACTGCCTCAACTGCGACAACGGCACATACGACGCATGGTACTGGGCTCACCCGCCCATCTACATGCCCGAGAACTGCAACCTCGAGGATGTTGAATACATCAAGCAGTTCTGCGACATTCCCGTTATCTGCGCCGGCCGCCTCGATCCGAGAGTTGCCGCGGACGCGATAAAGGAAGGCAAGCTTGACGGCGCAGGCTTCGCGCGCCAGTTCCTCGCCGATCAGGAGTGGGTCACGAAGATGATGAATGACGAGGAGGATGACATCCGTCCCTGCATTCTCTGCCACAACGGCTGCTTCAACATGTGCCACTACAAGGGCGTGCCCAACGACCAGGAGCTTTCCGACAGCCTGCATCTTTCCCGCTGCGCTATCAACGCCGAGACGATGCAGTGGAACAAGCACTACATAAAGAAGACCAACTCACCCAAGACCGTCCACATCGTCGGCGGCGGCATCGGCGGCATGGAGGCTGCCCGCGTGCTCAAGCTCCGCGGACACAATCCGATAATCCACGAGAAGAGCGACGTGCTCGGCGGAACATTCATCCCCGCGAGCGCAGAATCATACAAAGGCAAGCTCCGCGACCTGCTTGACTGGTACAGACGCCAGATGACGAAGCTCGGCATCGAAGTCAGACTCAACGATGAGATAAAGGATATCGCGGCGTTCGGCAGCGATCCCGTCATCATTGCGACCGGCTCGACCCCGAGACTCCTCAGAAGAGTCCCCGGCTACGAAAAGATGATCGAGGGCTGCGACTACCTCAACGGCGCAGAAGTCGGCAACACCGTCGCTGTCATCGGCGGCGGACTGACCGGATGCGAAATAGCCTACGAGCTCGCTCTTCAGGGCAAGAATCCGATCATTGTCGAGATGAAGGACGACCTTATCAGCCAGACCGGCGTCTGCCTTGCAAACTCTTCTTATCTCAGAGAGTGGTTCGCCCTGCACAAGACTCCCGTCTATCTTGAGACGACCCTCAAGGAAGTCAAGGACGGCTCCATCGTCTGCACCGGCAAGGACGGCAAGGACATCAGCATCGACTGTGACTCCGTCATCAGCTGCGCGGGCTATATCCCCGCTCCGCTTGCCGAGAAGTCCGGCAACGTCCACCTCGTCGGCGACTGCCTTGCAATAGGCAACCTCCGCTCCGTCGTGTGGCGCGCATATGATGTTGCGATGAAGATCTGAGTTAAACAACAAACAGCAAAGCTGCAATTCACGGTTTTATCCATGGATTGCAGCTTTCTTTTTATATTCGCATTGTTTATCAGCCCACGCAGGCGATAAGATCCTTGACTGTCTTGGCGGTAAGTATCGCCCTCTCGGGAATCTTCACCCCGAATGTGTTTTCCATATCCGACGCAACGCTCATAAGGTCGAGCGAACTCAAACCGATATCGGTTCTGAGGTTCGCCTGCTCGGTAATTTCGGCAGGGTCGATATAGACATATTCGCAGATTATTTCGGCAATCTTTTCAAGCATAACTGTCTCTCCTTTTTAAGATTAAAGTATATCGAGTATCTCGCCGAGCGTTCTGTCGGGGTTTTCCGCTCCGAGAAGCAGGGCTCGAACGGTCTTTTCATGCAGGGCTTTTATATGCTCAGAGGTTATCATATTCGTGCGGTGCATATACGAAAATTTGAAGCAGCCACTGTGCGCGTCGTACATTGCGAAACTGTAAAGCGGCATGATGTATCTGCCGAGGCTGTAGCCCGTGAACTCATAGTCCCAGCCGTTCATCGTGTCTTTGCTGAGCGGGAACCACGAGAACATCATCGAGGACGACGCGGCTATCGGGCTGTAATCAAACAGCTTTCTTACAAGCTCGCGGCACTCGAGATAGGGGTAGTCCATATGCCTGAACAGGGTCATCTGAAGCTCCGCCATCTTGTCGAGCGCCTCGTTGAATGTCAGGGTCTCGGGCAGAACTATTCTCCACGGGAGTGGCTCGGCGAGTGTGCCGCCCGAGCGCTTCTCGCTGAGAGTTCTGCGGCGGGTGCAGAGGGTGACGAAATAAGAATCGCTCGTTCTGTAGTTTATCTTCGAGATATGCAAGCGCATTGCAAGCTGGACAAGGCACTCGGGGCTGACGCCGCTCGACTGAATGAACGCGAGTATCTTGTCGCTGTCCTCTTTGGAGACATCGAATTTTGCAAGCTCGGCCTTGTCGTGTATCGGGTCGAAGCAGGACGGGGCTCGAAGGGACGGGTCGTGCTTTCTTTTGCGCTCTTTTTCGAGCAGCTCGGGACCGTGAACTCCGGCATAAAGCGGATCGCCGTCCTTGAGAAAAAACTGAGTATAGAACTCCTCTTCCTCTTTCATCTTCTTTTCGTCCGCGACTATGGCGAGCTCTTTTCTTATCGTCTTCTTGTATTCGCCGAGCGGACGCGGCATGGGCTTGCCGTTTTTCAGGTGGTCATATACTCCGAGCAGATCGGAGAAGAACACAAAGACCGCCGCGGCATCCATGCACAGATGGGTGATGTTGATATATATTCCGTAGCCGCCGTCGAACGAGCGGAAGAATATAATGCGAAAATCCTCGCCTTTCAAATGCCGTATGGGTCTGCGCGCATCAGCGGTGAGATACGCCTGCTGTTCCTCTTCGGTCGAAAAGGTCATAACGGGCACATCGTCAACAACATATTTGTCAAGGAAATACTGATAGAACTCCCCGTGTTCTTTATAAAAGCGCAGTCTCATGCAGTCGTTGCGCTCTATCTCTATATTCAGCGCTTTTTTGAGCACATCGAAGTCTATCGGTGTGTGCGTGACTATCGACATGGGTATCTGAATGACCTGCTTATGAAAGAAGCTGTATTTGAGCATGAAGTTTATCATCTTCTGCGAGGGGATGAGCTCAAATACCTCTGTTCCTGCCTTCGGTTTCATTTTTCTCTCCTTCTCAGCCCACAACGGTTTCTTTTCTCTTTATTTTGCCGCTCGAGGTCTTTTCAAAAGGCTCATCGCGGAATCTCAGCTCCGAGACAAAATGCGAGGTCTTTGCGCCCGCGTTTATCTCGTCCATGCGGCGCTCTATCTCGGCGGGGATATCCTCTATCCCCTCCTGCTTCGCGTGCTCGAAATCGGGATATATCTCGGCAACGATGCGGTCGTTTTCGCCGTAAACCACGACCTCGTCAACTATATTCAATTTCTTGAACTTCTTCTCTATCGCCTCGGGTGAGACATTTTCGCCGCTCGAGAGGATTATCAGATTCTTGACTCTGCCGGTGATAAACAGCTGCCTGTCCTCGGTGACATAGCCGATGTCGCCCGTCTTGAACCAGCCGTCCTCGGTAAACATCTGCGCCGTCTCCTCGGGCATTTTATAATAGCCGAGCATAATCGTCGGAGTCTTTATCTGAATCTCGCCGTTTTCGGTGCGGACATCGCAGATATTTATAACCCTGCCGACGGACTCGGTAGAAACGCCTCTGTCTGGCACGGAAATGCGGCATCCGACCTCGGTCATGCCATAACCCTGGCGGAGCATTATGCCGAGCTTGTCATATTCCTCGACGAGCAGCGGATCGAGATATGCGCCGCCCGAAACTATCCAGTTGAGGTTCTTGCCGAGCACGATTTTTGCCGCCTCGGCGGGAGTGATATCCGGATTTTTCGCCGCAGTTATCTTTATGCGCTGGAGCAGATGCTGAGCTATCATCGGAACGACGCGCATGGCGTTGGGCTCAAAGCGCTGAAGATTCGTGACAATATCGCTGAGATTGCCGTTGAGGCAAACCTGAACGCCGTCGCACAGGTTTTTCAGATAGTCGCCCGAGAAGCAGTAGATATGGTGCATCGGGAGCACCGAGAGGGTCGAAGTCCGCTCGCTGAAAATATTAATATATTCTTTGTACATGATGTTGCCAACGAGGGCGTTGGTCGAGAGCATAACGCCTTTTTTGACCCCAGTCGTGCCGGAGGTGAATATTATGACCGCGCACTTGTCGGGATCGACTTCGTAGTCGGAGAGGGGCGCGTATTCGCTCGCCGCCGAATATTTTTCATAGATACCGGCGAAGAAGTTCTCGTCCGAGAGGTCGACCGCATGCTTTATCTTCGGGCAGTTTGCCATGACCTCGCCGACATTCTCGGAAAATGTGCTGTCATAGAGCACCATGTCGATATCCGCGCGGTCGAAAAGCTCCGACGCTTCTTTAGCGGATATATCGGGCGCAAACGGCACAACGACGCTGCCGCTCATGAGTATTCCCGTGATGCAGGTTATGTACTCGTAGTTCGTCTTGCTGACAACGGCGACGTGCATACCCTCTTTCGATATGCTCCTGATCCAGCGGCAGACCGCTTCGCTGTCCGTTTTGACGCGGACATAGCTGCGCTCTTCGACCGCGCCGTTTCGCATGAATTTTATGAATATCTCTTCTCCGTACTTCTCTGCCGAGGCACAAAGCAGCTGTCTGACGCTCGGCGTTGCATTTTTCTTTTCCATTTCTCCTCCGTGATGTTCCGTCATTTTGGCTCCGCCCCGCGCGGAATATATTTTCCGCTACAAAAGGGTATAAGCCTAGATGAATTTAATTTATAACAGTGCATAAGCAAAGTCAATATAAGGCGCGGTTAAGTTTGGTTAAAAAAAGTTAAATTTGTATTGCATTTATAAAGTTTAAATAAACGCCAAAAATGCAAAAAGCCGAAAGTGCTTATATATCAAGGCTTCCGGAGATAAAAAAGGCTGTTCCGAAACGGAACAGCCTGAAAATACGATGTTATATTCTGTTTATTTTTCGGCCTTTTTCGAGCGCAGGGCGAGCAGGATAATATGAAATATCAGCTCAGCCGCGGGGATTGCAAAAAGGATAGCAAAATAGAGCGTGTTGTTCGTTTTGAACGGCGCTGCGATGCCGAAGCTCGGCGGGAGAAACGCCATCATGAAAAGATAGGATACGCTCATCCAGTCGCTGTAAGCAAAATACATCAGCAGAGCAAACATCGAACACACGAGCGAAATCGACCAAAACACAATTCCGACAACAAGCGGCCGCTTGTTCATGCGCTTATATAGGACATAGACAAACGCCGCGAGAAGGAACAAACCCGCCGTTGCAAAACCCGGCTTTCTGCTGCCGAAGCTGTCCGTCATATGCGCAAAATTGAAAACAACGCAGAGCACATAGGTTATCACAAGAATTATCGTCAGTATCACACTTTTGGGGTTGACCTTTTTCTTCATGGTGACGCTCCTTTTTACCGATATTTACAAAATAACTTTACAATATCTGGAGCGTTTTGTCAACACCGTTTTACTCGATTTTCAGCACATTTTCTATTGTTATTTTTCCTGCGTCGCGCAGGTTTTCAAGCTGTTTTAGCGCCTCGGTGCATGCCTGGCGCAGAGCCTCGTCATCACCTGAGTCGAGATATTCCCTGAGACTATTTATGTTTATCTCGATCTCATCCATCGAGCGGTGGACGAGCAGAATGTGCAGAATCTTTTTTGAATCTCTCCATTCGCTCTCGGCTTTATCAAGCGCCTGTTCCTCTCCCTCCCCGGCATCGACGGCGGCGAGCAGGGATTTGAGATCCGTTATCAGCTCACCGGTCTTTTTTGAAAATATGAACTGCGCGCCGATGCTCATAGTCAGAGTCAGGGCGAGCAGAACAAGTGCCGTCGCAAAGCGTTTCATACTTTTTTCTCCTTTTCGACTATAACAGCGTTTTTGTCGCGGTCAACGGTCATTATCAGCACATCTTCGACCGTCAGCCCCTTTGCCCTGAGCAGGCGTTTGAGTTCTCTGTCGTTCATGCTGCAGTCGTCGTAGTGCTCGCGTATCACTTTTCCGTCGCTGACGACAAGGCACGGCATGCCGGGATCTGGCAGCGAGAGCTGCAAAGTCTTTGCGGTCAGCGCATTTTCATCGGGCTTTAACATAACCGAGAGCTTGCCGTTCGTCTCAAGCACGGCATAGCCGACTGTCGAGATATCAAAAACATCCTTTTGTCGCAGCGCCGTCAGAAGATCGTCAACGGTATAGCGCAGACGTTTTATCTCTTTTTGATCGATCTTGCCGTCGCGTATGACTGTCACAGCGTTGCCCTCGAGCAGCCTGCGTGCGCCGCGGCTCTTCATGGAAATGACCGAGCTGATTATCTCGAACGCCACGAGCAGAAGCACCGCGACGACGGAATTGAGCAGCGGGATATCCGTATCCTGCATAGGTATAGCCGCGATTTCGGAGAGCAGAATAGTTATAACAAGTTCAGACGGCTGAAGCTCGCCAATTTGCCTTTTTCCCATTATTCTGACCGCCGCAGTCGCCAGAACATATAATATAAAAATCCTCAGTATCGTCAGAACCATTTTTCTACCTCCGTAAATGCTATATACAGTAGTTTTTCTTGTATTTGCATCTTTATCCGATTGACCGAAAAAAGATTTATGTGTATAATATGTGTGCAGTAAAATCGGAAGTGATTTGATATAATATGAAAAAATATATAATGGGTATAGACATCGGCGGAACAAAGTGCGCCGTTCTGCTCGGCAGAGCGCAGGGAGACGCCGACGATATTATTATAGACAAGCTCCGCTTTGAAACGCGGGTCGGGCGCGGCTGGCGCGCCGTGACGGCGGAACTGCTCGACAATGTTGAAGAGATAATAAAAAAGAACGCCCTCTCCCCCGAAGATATTCTCTGCGCGGGGATAAGCTGCGGCGGTCCGCTCGACAGCAGGCACGGAGTTATTCTTGCGCCGCCGAATCTCCCCGACTGGGAGTGCGTGCCGATAGTTGACATGGTTGAAGAGCGGTTCGGGTTCGACGCATATTTACAAAACGACGCGAACGCCTGCGCGCTCGCCGAATGGAAGTTCGGCGCAGGAAAGGGACTTCGCAACATGATATTTTTAACGTTCGGCACGGGCATTGGCGCGGGGCTGATACTCGACGGCAAATTGTACAGCGGCACAAACGACATGGCGGGCGAAGTCGGGCACATGAGAATCGCCGCAGACGGCCCCATAGGCTACGGCAAGCGCGGCTCGTTCGAGGGATTTTGCAGCGGCGGCGGAATAGGCCGACTCGCGCAGGAGATGGCGAGAAAGACGCTCGAAAACGGCGGGAGCACTCTGATGTGTAAAACCGCAGAGGATATTGAAAATATAACGGCAAAATCCGCCGCCGAAGCCGCAGAAAACGGCGACGAGACGGCGAAAGAAGTATACAGAATATGCGGAGAAAAGCTCGGCGAGGGGCTCGCGATACTCGCCGATATACTCGACCCGCAGGCTATAATAATCGGAAGCATCTTCGCCCGCTCCGGGCATCTTCTGAAAGACAGCATGGAAAAGGCACTGCACCGCGAGGCGCTGAGCCAGACTGCCGGATGCAGGATAATCCCCGCGGGACTCGGCGAGAAGATAGGCGACCTCGCGTCGCTCGGAATCGCGCTCGATGCCGCGGCAAACGGAGGAAAAGCATGAACAGGGAAAAGGAAATTTTTGAAGAGCTCTTTGTCCGCTACCCCGCTCTTGAGGGGATAAGAGAAGACATCAAGAGCGCCTATGATGTTATCTGCGCCTGCTTCGACCGCGGCGGCAAGCTGCTCATCTGCGGCAACGGCGGAAGCGCGGCGGACGCGCAGCACATAGTCGGCGAGCTGATGAAAGGCTTTCTGCTCAAGAGAGAGCTGACCGACGAGCAGAGACAGGCTTTTTTGGAAATAAAGGACGGCGAATATCTCGCAAACCATCTTCAGGGCGCACTGCCCGCGGTTGCGCTGAGCGCACATGAAGGACTGAACACAGCGTTTGCAAATGACATAGCCGCCGATATGATATTCGCTCAGCAGGTCTGGGCATACGCATCGTCGAGCCCAGACGCACTCATTGCGCTGAGCACCTCCGGCAACTCCGCGAACGTTGTCAACGCAGTGAAGGTCGCCAACGCCATGGGGATCGAGAGCATCGGCATAACCGGAGAAAAAATGAGCCTCATGAGCGAGATGTGCACGGTCTGCCTGCGCCTGCCGGAGACCGAGACGTTCAAAGTCCAGGAGCTGACTCTGCCCGTCTATCACGCCCTGTGCGCGATGGCGGAAGCGACATATTTCAACAAGTAATTTATTTTGAAAGGACATAAATAAATGGCAAATTCTATTCCGAGAGCGGAGCATCCGAATCCGCAGTTTGAAAGAGAAAGCTGGCTCAACCTCAACGGAGAATGGGAGTTCGAAATTGACAACAGCGTCAGCGGCAGAGAGCGCGGACTCCAGAATGCGGAGCATCTGAGCTCAAAGATCATAGTCCCGTTCTGCCCCGAGAGCCGTCTTTCCGGCGTTGAGAACACCGATTTCATGAACTGCGTGTGGTACAGACGCGACATCGAAATCAGCGAAAGCGAGCTTGAGGGCATAGTCATACTGCACTTCGGCGCGGTCGACTATGACGCGACAGTCTACATAAACGGCGAAGAAGCAATGCACCACAAGGGCGGCTATGTCTCGTTTGCCGGGGACATCACGAAGTTCCTCAAAGCCGGCAAAAACTCAATAGCGGTCGAAGCGCGCGACGATGTGAGAAATCCGCTCATTCCGCGCGGCAAGCAGAGCGAGCGCCTTCATTCGCACGACTGCGACTACACCCGCACGACGGGTATCTGGCAGACTGTCTGGGTAGAATTCGTGCCGAAGAGCTACATAAAGAGCATCAAGCTCTTCCCGAATCCCGAGAGCTCTTCCGTCGCTTTTTCATGCGAGCTCTGCGGCAGCGGCGAGCTCGGAATAGATGTTCTCTACGAGGGCAAACTGGTCGGCAGATACGACTGCAAAAATGCGGCAGGCTGCGTCAGCGGTGACATGAAGCTCATCGAAAAGCACCTGTGGGAGGTCGGCTGCGGCAGACTCTATGATCTTGTCATCACCTTCGGCGGCGACACCGTCAAGAGCTATTTCGGTCTGCGCGATGTCCGCCTTGACGGATTTAAATATCTCATCAACGGCAAGTCCGTTTTCCAGCGCCTTGTGCTCGACCAGGGCTTCTACCGCGACGGAATATACACCGCTCCCGATGACAGCGACATGATAAAAGATATAGAAATATCTCTCGCCGCCGGCTTCAACGGAGCGAGACTGCATCAGAAGGTTTTCGAGCAGAGATTCCTCTATCACTGCGACCGCCTGGGCTATATCGTCTGGGGCGAATATCCGAACTGGGGACTTGACTACTCCGCGCCCGACGCGATTTACGGCATTCTGCCCGAGTGGTGCGAGGAAGTCGAGCGCGACTTCAACCACCCGTCGATAATCGGCTGGTGCCCGTTCAACGAAACCTGGGACTACGCAGGCCGCGAGCAGAGAGACGAACTGCTTGAGGCAGTCTATAAAATCACAAAACAGCTCGACTGCACCCGCCCGTGCATCGACACAAGCGGAAATTTCCATGTTATGAGCGATATCTTCGACGTTCACGACTATGAGCAGGATCCGAAGATATTCAAAGAAAATTACGATAAGCTCGTCTCGGACGGCACTCTGTTTGACAGGCACGACAGCCGCCAGAAATACGCGGGCGAGCCCACCTTCGTCAGCGAATACGGCGGCATAAAGTGGGTCGTCGGCGAGCAGGACGAAAATGCCTGGGGCTACGGCAACGCGCCAAAGACAGAGAATGAGTTTATCGAGAGATACAGAGGGCTCACCGAAGCCCTGCTCGGCAACGAGCTGATGTTCGGCTTCTGCTACACGCAGCTCTACGACATAGAGCAGGAGCAAAACGGACTTTACACTTACGACCGCGAGCCGAAGTTCGATATGACCGTGTTTCACGGAATAAACAGCGCAAAGGCCGCGATCGAAGAATAAGAAATAGGAGATAATAACAGTCAAATGTCAAAATCGACCCGCTCGGGTTTCTACAAAAAAATGTTTTCTTTGGCGATACCCATCGCCCTCCAGCAGCTGCTGACCTCATGCGCTCAGCTCGTCGATACCGCAATGACCGTGGGACTCGGCAACGTCAGCACGGCGGCGATAGGTGTCGCGGGACGCTGGGGCTTTCTTTTGAACCTCGCCCTGTTCGGAATAAGCTCCGGCGCGGCGACAATGACGGCGCAGTTCTGGGGCATAAACGACAGACGGAGCATCCGCCGCAGCTACGGCATAGGGCTCATACTCGCGCTTGCCGTGGGTGCATTATACACTGTATTGGTGCTCGCAATCCCGGAGCAGATGATGCGCGTTTTCACCTCCGAGGAGGAGGTCATAGCCGCCGGAGTGCAGTATTTGCAGGCCGTTGCGCCCTACGGAATTTTTGTCGCCATCTCGCTTGTCACGAGCACCGTCATGCGATCGACCGAGGACGTTCACACGCCGCTCGCCTGCTCTATAGCGTCCGTTGCGACAAACACCGTGCTCAACTACATTCTCATATACGGCAAGCTGGGCTTCCCTGCGCTGAAGCTTCGCGGTGCGGCGATAGCGACGGCCATAGCCATGGTCGTTCAGGCGGTGCTGCTCTTTGTGATAGGCAACGCGAAAAAGAATATCATCCACGCGCCGATCGGCGAATTTTTTAAGAAGGATATCGAATTTTTCAAGAAGTTCCTGCGTGTCTGTGTCCCGATAATGCTCAACGAGCTGCTCTGGGGAGTAGGCACCAATGTCTATGCCATGGTTTATGCGCGTCAGGGCAGCGAAAACTACGCCGCATATACGATATTCAGCTCGATAGAGCAGATAGCCTTCGTCTTCTTCGTTGGCATTTGCCACGCCTGCTCGATAATGACAGGCAAGGCGGTCGGCGCCGGCAAGGTGGATGAGGCCTACTCCATGGGCAAGCGGTTCATAAAGCTCGTTCCCCTGCTCGGAGTGCTGACGGGAGTCGCCATAATATTCCTGCGCAATCCGCTGCTGCGGATACTGCCCATTGAGACGGAGGGCGCCCGGCAGATGACGTCGACGCTCCTGCTCATCTACTCGCTGTGGATAGGAGTCAGAAACATCTCGTATGTCTGCGTGGTCGGCATATTCAGAGCCGGCGGAGACACGAAAATAGGAATGTTCCTCGACATAGGCACGCTGTTTTTATTGAGTATACCGATAGTGGCCACGCTCGGATTCCTGACAGACGTTCCGTTCTATGTGCTGATAATTGCGATGTATATCGCGGAGGACACGCCGAAATCCTTACTCTGCCTGATAAGATTCAAGAGCCGAAAATGGATAAAGCAGCTGACCGCCGCGGACTCCGCGCCGCCGGTTCTCGGAGAGGACCCGGAGATAGAGATAGAAGAAGCGGACGAGCTGAAAAAATACGAACAGTAAAAACAAAAAGCGACCCCGCCGGGTAAAGTCAACCGGCGGGGTCATCCATTTGTAGAGGTGGAGGTATCGTATTATATTTCGGTCTGCACGCCGATAAACAGCGGCAGGTTCGTTTCGGTGTCCACTATCATATAGACAAACGGACGGTTGAGGCAAACGGGATTTATCGCCGGCATGCTCATTTTGCTGATGCCGACAAGCGTCGCCGCGGCGGCACGCGTGCCCTCCTGATCGACTTCGATAAAAGTCTTGTGCATCACGGTGCCGATATAAGCGCCGTCGTTTTTGTCTATGAGCGAAGAAAAGTCGGCAGATTTGCGGTCAAACGCATCTTCTATGCCCATCTTTTTGAGCGTGTCGATAAGCTGCGTGCTGTACTCCACCTTGAACTTCGGCATTTTCACATCGACTTCTTCATTTTTCTTGGCGGATGAGAATATTTTCATCAGCTTTTCGCCACTGAGAGAGGCTATATAGTCATCGATGTTCACATCTTCGTTCGGCAGGAGTGCCGCGAAAGCGAAGCGGCCGTTTTTATAGGGCTTCATGAAGCCTCTCGCGTCGCTGTCCGAGAGATATACACTTTCGGTCGAACACATAAATTCGGTTTTCTTCGATTTGCCGGAATATGAATTGAACTCAAGCTTTTCAATATCGTCGTTTGTGTACGGAGTCTCCCACTTTGCTTCAAACGCAACGGCGTTTATGAGCATCATAACGGCGTCTCTATCGGCATTTTCGATTATCTTCGGTATCATGCCGTCAGTGTTTTTCTTAACCCATGAGTTGATGCTGCTGACGGTCTTTTTGCTCGACAGCGGGGCGGAGAAAATCTGCGCGGAGTAGCTGTCCACCGCCTTTTGCAGAAAAGCCTGCTTTGCTTCAACGCTGCTGTCCGTCCAAACGGAGTTTGCGATTTTCAGCTCGTCGCTCTCGGTCAGAAAGTCGCAGTAGGCGCGCATATAGGCATTGAGCGTGTCGCGGTCAAGTCCGCCGAGAGCCTGCTCAAGCTGGGCGAGCGTATTGCCCTGAGCGCCGTTTTGCACGAGCGCGAGCTCAGTCAGCACGGACAGCGGCGAGACGAGCGTTGTTTTTCCGTTTGAATAGTTATATTTGAACAGGTCTGCCGAGAATGATGCAGCGGCAGCTTTGAACTCCTTATCCGCGGCTTTCGAGCCTGAATCATTCTTTGAGATATTCTCGGTCAGATTGCGGACCGCGCCGCTTTTTGCGCCCTTGTCGGACGCATTGCCTACGGTCTTTCCGCAGCCGGAAAACGGCAGGGCGCAGGCGGCTATAGACAGGACGCTCATCAAAAGAGCCAGCATCTTTTTAAAACTCATAACGCTCCTCCGTTATATATCTGTCTGCGCGCCGATAAAGAGCGGCAGATTCGTTTCGGTGTCGATTATCGCATAGACAAACGGTCTTGTGAGGCGGACTTCTTTCGGGCGTTCAACGGGTCTTGCGCTCTCACCTTTCATGATAACGGCAGTCGCCGCTCCGGCGCGAGTGCCCTTTTCGGCGACCTCGATATAGGTCTTGTGGATAACCTCGCCGATAAATATGTTGCCGTTCGAGTTGTCCGCTATGGACGAGAAGTTCGCTTTGTTCTCGTCAAACGCGGTACCCATGCCCATTTTCTTGAGAGTGTCAACGAGCGAGTTGCTGTATTCGCACTTGAACTTCGGCATCTGCGTGTTGACCTTTTCACTCTTTCTTGAGCCTAACGCTTTAAGGAAGTCTCTGCCAGTCAGCGAGGCGATATAGCTGTCGATGCTCGTTCCCTCGTTCGGCAAAAGCGCGACAAAGGCAAACTTGCCGCCCTTATAATATTTGACAAAGCCCGTGGCATTCTCGGTCTCGATATATTCCGTCTCCTGCGAATACATATATTCCGCCTTGACGAGATTGCCCTTGGCATTTTTGAACGTGCCCTCGCGCACACAGTTGTCGGTATAGGGGTCATCCCACTCCGCCTCGAGGCAGAGCGCGTTCATGAGCACCATGACCGTGAGGGGGTCGAACTCGTCGACCAGCTTCTTTATCATACCGTTCGTGTTTTTGTTCACCCACGAATTTATCTCGTTTACGGTATTTTTTCTTGTGAAATCCGCTTTGTAGGCTTGCGCCGAATAGAAATCCGCGTTCTTCTGGAGGAAAGAGGTCTTGACATCGAGCCTGCTGTCTATCCAGAGAGAGTTTGCGCATTTGAGTGCGCTGTCCTTGCCCGCGACTGCGGCGAGATATGCGTTCATATATGCGTTTAAAGTATCGCGGTCGAGCCCGCCGAGAACCTTCTGCATCTCGGAGAGGGTCTTGCCCTCTGCGCCGTTTTGCGTCATGGCGAGCGCGGTGAGCACGGAGAGAGGCGAAATGAGCGTGTTCTTGCCGGACTTGTATTCATCCTTGAAAAGATCAAGCGCAAACGACGCGGCGACATTCGCAAAGCGGCTGTCCGGCTTTTTGAATGCGCCCTTGCCCTTGGTTATGCCCTGCATGAGATCCTGCGCGGCGGCGCCTTTATTGCCCTTGTCAGTCGCGGTGATAGAAGTATCGCCGTCCTTTGTCGGCGTGACGGTGGTGTCATCTGTAGTCTGCGATGTCCGCGATGTTCCGGAATCCGGCTTTTTTACGCACGCCGCAAGAGGCAGCATAACTGCGGCACAGAGCAAAAGAGCCACCAATTTTTTGAGCTTCATTTATTTCCTCCCCTTTCGTTTTAAGTGTCCGTGAGGACAATGTCGTTAAACTGTCTGTTATATACGGTCAGCAGCATATGGCAGCCGACTCCTTGTACGTTTTCTTTCTTTTTGACAGAGACCGTGAGAGTACCGTCGGAGTTGGCGCGGCAGTTTACTAATTCATATTCGCTGTCCGCCGCTATGACGGCGACGGTGTTTCTGCCGAAAAACCCGTCATCCTTGCTCAAAAGCTCTGCCTTCAGCTCTTCGCTCAGCGCTCCGTATTTCTCCTGAGCCGCGAGATATTCTTCAAGCTCCTTTTTGCTCTTTATCACTATAACGTCGGGATTGTCGTGCGTGCCGTTTTTATTCGACTCCGCCTTATCCGAAAAAGCCTTAAAGTCATAGCCTAAGGCGGCGGCTTCGCCCGTCTTGTCGTTATTTTTCGTCGGTGCAGCCGGTTCGTCGTTCTTTGCAGCCGATGCACCCTCCGCAACCGTCTCATAGGCAAAATCGCCTGTGCCGCCCGGCTTCTGCACCTCGGTCGGAGTCTGCTCCGTATCGTCGAGGCTGTCGACATTTTTCTCCGAAGTATTATATCCGGCAACAGAGATGGGCGCCGCCTCCTTCGTAGGAAGCAAATTCGAACAATAAACCGCTGTCGCTGCGGCGGCGATTGCGATAACAAAGCACGGCACGGCGGTCATTATAACACGGTTGCGTCTTTTTATTCTCGCCCGCTCCTTTGAAGCGCGGGCATAAACTTCATCTCTGAATTCTTTACCTGTCTTCATAGCAAAAGCCCTCCTTTTCGAGCTCGGTTTTAAGCGCCTGCTTCGCCCTGTAGAGGAGATTCGCAAGCTGCTTTTTGCTTTTGCCCATAATTTTTGCCGCACCGTCGCCGTCCACTTCCTCAAAATAAACCAGATACAGCACGGTTCTGTAATCGCCGTTCAGTCTGTCCATGCATTCGCGCACGGTTCTCGCGTCCTCGCGCCTGTAGAATGAATCAATGGCGCTCTCATCCCAAATCTCTTTTCCGCTGTCCGGCACGGTGCGTTTTTTGCGCAGAAAATCGACCGCTTTATGCCTTGCGACGGAATATATGTAGGTCTTGAACGAGCTTTTGAAACGAAAACGCCCCGGATGCACGAGAATTTCGACAAAGGTATCCATGGCTATGTCCTGCGCCTCCTCCGCGGAGCCGACATAACCCTTGATAAAAAATATCAGTCTGTCGCGATAGGCGTCCATGAGCTCGTCAAACGCGCTTTGGTCGCCCTCGACAAAACGGCGGTAGCTACTCTCACCGTTGTGCATTGGATCAATCCTTTCGAGGCGGCGTCCCGCCTTTCACTTATATTGTCGCAGAAGTCTGCGGATTTTCTCACCTGTTTTGGAAAAAATTTTAAAAAAGCGCGGAGGTTCACAAAAAGCCTCCGCGCTTTGTTATTCAGTTGACTCCGGGCGCAATGAAGCCCTCGCCGAGAATTTCACCGGCTTCGGTTATGATTATAAACGTCTCGGTATCCACCTGTCTGATTATCTTCGTCAGGTGGGGCACCTCGTTTTTCTTCACGGCGCAGACGACCATGCTCTTCTCCTTGCCCGTGTAGCCGCCCTTGACCGGCAGAATTGTGATTCCTCTGCCCATCTTCGAGGTTATCGCGTCGGATATCTCCTGCGCGTGCTCCGTCACGGCGAGCAGCAGCTTTCCGCTGCCCGTGCCGTAGAGGATATAGTCGAGCAGACGGGAGTTGACGAAAATAACTATGACCGCATACATCGCCGACTCGACCGAGCGGAACACAACGGCGCCGAGAATAACTATCAAAGCGTCCGCCGCCATGATGACCTTGCCTATCTGGATATGCGGGAACGCCTTGTGGACGAGCCTGCCTATGATATCCGTGCCGCCCGTGGTCGCGCCGCGCATAAAGACCACCGCAAGCCCCGCGCCCGTGCACACGCCGCAGAATATTGCCGCCAAAATCTTGTCGCCGGTATAGGTCGGCAAAAATTTGCTGAAAAGATCGAGCGTGGCGGAGAGAATCACCGTCACCCACATCGTCTTTGCAACGAACCGCCAGCCGATGAAAATAAAGGCTAAAATCATCAGCGGAACATTGAGCAGAAAGTTCGCCGTGCCGAGCGGAATGAATTCAAAAAGATGGTTGACTATTATCGCAAGGCCCGTCGTGCCGCTCTGCGCGATGCTGTTGGGCAATGCAAACGCCACAACGCCTATCGAATAGAGCGAACAGCCGACTATCCAGCAGAGATTGTCTATTACCGCCCCTGCCACTTTCTGTCCCGTTGTTTTCGGCGCGGTGGAAAACCTTTTTTCAAGCCGCCTTTTGCGCCGCTCGTATGGGGTCAGTGTCTCTTTCTTTCTGCTTTTCCTGTTCATCACTTCACCTCGTCAGCCTTTTCGGCATTGGAAATATGTTCAAACAGTTCTTCAATCCTCTTATCCTGCCCGCTGAGGTAGAGCCAGCCGAACAGCGCTTCGAGACCAGTTGCACTGTGATATTCGGCGGAGCTTGCGCTCTTGGGGACTCTGCCGGTATGTGCATTTCTGCCGCGCCGATAGATATCGGCTTCGTGCTCGGTCAAAACAGGCGCTATGACCTGCGCAGCCCTCGCCTGAGCGGCGGCGCAGACTCGCTTTGCCGCGAGCGGATGCAGCTTGCCGACGGGGCGGTTCGCCTGCATGACGAGATTGCCCCTGACGAGCAGATCAAACACCGTATCGCCTATAAAAGCGAGAGTCAGCGGACTGAGCAAATCCGGATCAGTATTTTTCAGTTCTTCGCTTATTCCTATCAAATGAGAAGCCTCCGTTACGGCATATAGTCGAACTCGAGATCGTAAATTTCAACGGTGTCGCCCTGCTGGATACCCATGCTTTCGAGCTTGTCAAGTATGCCGCTCGAATGCAGCACGCGCTGGAAATACTGGAGCGACTCATAGTCGTCCATATCGGTACGCTGAAGTATCTTGAGCAGCCACGGAGCCTCGACGATAAACACGCCGTCCTCCTCGCGCACGGTGAAGCCCGTATCTTTCTGTCGTTCGAACATCTCGACGGGTATCTCCTGCGCCTCGTAGCGTTTTATCGGTGGCAAAGTCTTGAGCCGTTTGGCGACTGCGTTTATGACTTCGGCGGTGCCCTCCTGAATCGGCGCGCACATGGTATAGAACTCATAGCCGCAGGAGGTGAAATACTCGCGCAGGTGCTCAATCTGAGCGTCGTCTGCCATGTCTATTTTATTCGCCGCAACGATCTGCGGAAGCTTTGAAAGCTCGGGGTCGAACTTTTCGAGCTCTGCGTTTATCTTCTCAAAATCCTCTATCGGGTCTCTGCCCTCGCTGCCCGCCGCGTCAATTATGTGCAGGAGCATACGGCAGCGCTCGACATGGCGCAAAAATTCGTGGCCGAGACCGACACCGTCGCTCGCGCCCTCGATGAGTCCGGGGATATCCGCGACGACAAACGACTCGCCCTCGCCCATGGTGACAACGCCGAGGACGGGAGTTATGGTTGTGAAATGATAGTCCGCGATTATGGGCTTTGCCTCGCTGACGACCGAGATAAACGTTGACTTGCCGACATTCGGGAAGCCGAGCAGACCGACATCGGCGAGAAGCTTCAACTCGAGAATGACCTCCCACTCCTCGCCGGGAGTGCCGCTTTTCGCAAAACGGGGAGTCTGGCGGGTCGGGGTCTTGAAATGGGTGTTGCCCCAGCCGCCGCGGCCGCCCTTTGCGGCAACGAACGAGGTCTTTTCGGACATATCCGCCATAACGGCGTTCGACTCCGCCTCACGGATTATCGTTCCGCGAGGAACCTTTATGACAAGATTCTCGCCGTTTTTGCCGCGCCTGCGTCCGCCGTCGCCGCGCTTTCCGTCGGGGGCGGTGTATTTTCTCTTGTAGCGGAAGTCCGCAAGGGTCGCGAGGTTATCGTCAACTTCGAATATGATATCTCCGCCCTTGCCGCCGTCGCCGCCGTCGGGACCGCCGGACGCGACATATTTCTCGCGGTGGAAAGTCACCGCGCCGTCGCCGCCGTTTCCGGCCTTGATTTTGATTTTTGCAATATCTACAAACATAGAAGTTCCTTTACTTTTGTTTTCTTTTCGGGTTTATCTGCCCTCGCGCGCCGCCTTTATGTTTTCGACAAACTTGCGTGCGGTGTCTGTGATGCGCTGATAGTCGCCGGTCTTTGCGCCTGCGGTCAGCGAGCTGCCCGCGCCGACTGCGACTGCGCCCGCCTTAATCCAATCGGCGGCATTATCGACATCGACTCCGCCGGTCGGCATCATCTTCGCGTAGGGTATCGGTCCTCTTATAGCCTTGATTATCTTCGGGCCGAAGACATCGCCGGGGAATACTTTGAGTATATCTGCGCCCGCCTCCATGGCGGCGACAGCCTCTTTGACGGTCATTATGCCGGGCATGACGGCAACTCTGTAGCGGTTGCACATCTTCACGGTCTCGGGGTCAAAATAGGGGCTGACAACGAAGTTTGCGCCGGAGAGCATGGCTATTCTCGCGGTCGGCGCATCCATGACCGTGCCTGCGCCGAGAATCATCTGCTCGGGCGTGTAGCGCTTTGCAAGCTCCTCGATAACCTTATCGGCATGGGGAATGGTGAAAGTAAGCTCGATAGCCGCGACGCCGCCCTCGATGCACGCGTCGGCGACTCTGCTCGCCTGATCGGCACTCTCCGCTCTTACGACCGCAACGATGCCGCAGTCCTGTATTTTAGTCAGTATTTGTTCTTTGTCCATTTTTATCTTCCTCTCTTATCTCTGAACTCTTGCGCCTGCGCCGTTCATAACGGCCTCGACCTCGCGTTTACTTGCCATTGACGTGTCGCCCGGGGTGGTCATCGCCAACGCACCGTGCGCTATGCCGCAGTTGACTGCATACCGGGGATCGCCCTCGGTCATCAGACCGTAGATGAGACCTGATGCAAACGAATCGCCGCCGCCGACGCGGTCGAATATCTCGAGCGAATCGAGCTTCATGCCCTCATAGAGCTTGCCGTCCGCCCAGCAGATTGCGCTCCAGTCGTTGACCGTTGCGGTCTTGACGGTTCTGAGCGTTGTTGCAACGACCTTGAAATTCGGATATATTTTAACAGCGTTTTCGATCATCTTGCAGTAGCCGTCAACATTGAGCTTCTTGAGTCCCGCATCGTTGCCCTCGACCTCAAGACCGAGGCAGGCGGTGAAATCCTCCTCGTTGCCTATCATGACATCGATATATTTGGCTATTTCGCGGTTGACCTGCTGCGCCTTCTCCTGACCGCCGATACCCTTCCAGAGCGACGGACGGTAGTTGAGGTCATAGGAGACGACGGTGCCGTATTCCTTCGCCTTTTTGACTGCGGCGATAACGGTCTGCGCGCTCGTCTCGGACAGAGCGGCAAAAATTCCGCCCGTGTGCAGCCAGCGGACGCCGAGCTTGCCGAAGATATAGTCCCAATCGACATCCTCGGCTCTGAGCTGAGACGCCGCAGTATTGCCTCTGTCGGACACGCCGACGGCTCCGCGGATTCCGTAGCCGCGCTCGGTGAAGTTGAGTCCGTTTCGGACATTTCTGCCGATGCCGTCGTAGCTCATCCATTTTATAAACGAGGTGTCGACTCCGCCCTGGAGAATGAAGTCCTCTATGAGCCTGCCGACCTCGTTATCCGCGAGGGCGGTTATGACTGCGGTGCGAAGTCCGAAGCAGCGGCGCAGTCCGCGCGCGACATTGTATTCTCCGCCGCCTTCCCAAGCGGTGAAAGATCGCGAATTCTTTATTCTGCCCGCGCCCGGATCGAGGCGGAGCATTATCTCGCCGAGAGATATTTCATCAAACATGCAATCCTCGGGTCTTTTGAGTTCAAGCTGCATAAATTATACTTCCTTTCCTGCCGGATATATTGATGCGGTATTCCCGCGTGGCTTTCATACATAGTTAGTATACGACGAAAACGCAATTTTTACAATAACAAACGCCAAAAAGAGCAGAAAAATCCCCCGGTTTGAAAAATTAAAACCGAGGGATTTGAAATCATATGCTGCGCAGCGTTATATCTTTTTATAAGTGAGCACGCTGAACTGCGCGCTGACGGTGAGTGAGCTCAATTTTTCGAGCTTCTCCCTGTCCTGCTGCGAGGTTTTGTAGCAATAGGGAGTCATATTGAAAAGGTCGGTTATATCCTTCCCGCTTTCGAGCGCAAAAGTATAGCATATCTTCTTTTCACCGACGAGGCGGAAGCCCTCGATATCATGCGGCGGGACTTCGTTCTCATACGGCGCGTCATACACGGCGCTTTTGAGCTCCCACAAATGCTTTTCAAGCGGTATTGCTTTGACGAATACACCGTCTTTTTTGAGCACGCGCGAAAACTCCTGCGGGCAGGCGGGCGCGAAGATATTCACGAGCGCGTCGCATTCTCCGTCGCCCACGGGCAGCTTATATATGCTCGCAACCGCGCGTTCGACTCCGCAGCTTTTCGGCGCTTTTTCGAGCGCGTATTTCGAGATATCCACGCCGAGCACCTGCGGCTCAAGTCCCGATTCGCCGAGCCTGTTTTTAAAATACGAAGTATACCAGCACTCGCCGCAGCCCGCGTCGAGCAGAGTACCGCCGCGCGGAAAATCCGCCGAAAAAGCATCATAAACAGCCTCGCGCAAAGGCTCATAGAAGCCCTTCGAAAGGAAATCGCGCCGCGCGTTTATCATCAGGCGGTCGTCGCCGTGGCGCTTTGCGCCGGACGAATTGCTCATCAGCAGATTCACATAGCCTTTTGCAGCGATATCAAAGGTGTGCCCTTGCGGACACACCCATATCTTTTCTTCTTTTTTCAGCTCCTGCGAGCATACGGGACAGCGAAAACTCATTTTGCCTGTGCAAGTTCCTTTTCTGCACCTTTGGGAGCAAACATCTCGTTGACATTGTTCTTGCCCTTATGATGATAAGGCGCTATTTTAAGTATGATATAAAACGGCACTGCGCCGAGGGTATTGAAAACTATGTCGGTCATGGTGTCCATGAGAGCGAAACGCGCGGGATCTCTGGGCTTAAAGAAAGTTCTCGTATTGTTCGCAGCCTTTGCAAGCTCATACGACCAATGCTGAGAATCGCCGCCCGCTATCTGATCGAAGCTGAACTCGAAGAGCTCCCAGCAGGTGGAGATAAAGAACGAGAAGCCGAGGGCGCAGAGCAGGATTATCGGCAGATCGCACTGCTTCTTGTCGCGCTTCTGCATGGCGGTCGCGAGCTCATAGCCCATGAACACCGCCTCAGCTCCGCCGAGCAGGTGGAGTATCTTATCCCACATGAAGATGGAATAATAGAAGTTCAGGAACGCGCCGCCGAAGGATGCGAGCAGCAGTCCGACGGACGCGACGGTCTGGCAATAGGACGGGAGCTGGCGCAGGCAGTTTTTCTCGGGCAGAGCCTGGATTATCTCCCAAGCGAACATTCCGACGAGATTTGCAAACAGCTGAAGCGCCATCTGCGTCTTCGGCAGATCCGAGGGCGGGTTGGTAAACAGAAGGCTCACCATCGCGCCGATCATGATAAGACGGAAAATCCACCATACGACGAACTCCCATTTCTTCGCGCTCGACATAAGCCGGCTGAAATAGTTTTTCACAAATTTTTCCTCTTTTCTTTGTTTTTTCCCTTAAACACACGAGCTAATTATAACATCTGTGACTTTTATTTTATTCTCAATACACAATATCGGTCTTTTTTGTATTATCCGACAAAAAGCGGGTGCTCAATTTGTATATTCATACAGTTTTCAGGCGAGGGATTTCAGCAGGCGGAAGAAAATATCTTTGAAAGTCAGCGCGCGCACGGCATCGGGCGAGACGATATTATACTCCCCTATCTTTTCGTCCCCGAGGCTCAGCACAACTTTGCCGAGCACCTGCCCTTTCTCGACAGGCGCCTGAACGTCGACGCAGAGCTCGACATCGGTCTTTATCTTGCCCTCCTCGCCTTTTTTGACGAGCACGCTGGCGGCTTTCGGCAGAGACGGATGAATCGAATCGACAACGCCGCCTATGACTGCAACATCGGTTATCAGCGACGGGTCTATCTCGGGCGTAACGGTCGAATAGTTTGCAAAACCCCAGTTGAGCATTGCTTTTGCGCCATTGAAGCGGTCGTCGCTCGTCTGGCTGCCCATGACAACGGCTATGAGATGCGTGTTTCCGCGCTTTGCGCTCGCGGAGACACAGCATCCTGCCTTCGCCGTTGTGCCGGTCTTGAGCCCGGTCGTGCCTTTGTAGAACCTGACCAACTTATTCGTGTTGACAAGCTCCGTTGCGCCGCCGCGCAGGGAGTCCATCCAGATAGTTGTATAGTTCATTATGCGCTCGTGTTTCAACAGCTCGCGTGACATTATCGCGACATCCATCGCGGTGGTCAAATGGGTCGTTGTGGTGTCATCAAGACCTGTGCAGTTATCAAAATGTGTATTCTTCATGCCGAGCTGCCCGGCACGCTCGTTTATCATCGCGGTGAACGCCTCGTCGCTGCCTGCGAGCAGCTCGCCCAGAGCCGTGCAGGCGTCGTTCGCGCTGTAAACAGCAGTAGCCTTGAGCAGATCATCGACCGTCATCTGCTCGCCCTCTTTGAGCCATATCTGCGAGCCGCCCTTTGAAGCGGCAGAGGCGGAGGCGGTTACGGTGTCGCTGAGCGATATCTTCCCGCTGTCGAGCGCTTCGGTCACGAGCAGGAGGGTCATTATTTTCGTAACAGAAGCGGGATAAAGCTTTTCGTCGGCGTTCATGCTCATGAGCACCTTGCCGGAATCCACATCCATGAGCACCGCCGCTTTCGCCTTGACGGTGACGGGCATCGGCTCGTCGGCGAAGCTCACGCAGCAGCAAGAGAACATCAGCAGAAGAACAAGGGCGGCGCAGAGCACCGTTTTCAGCTTACGGTTCATAACATCATCTCCCGAAAATCAAAAGCGGATATAAAAGCAGTATTAAAGATATATGCCGTTTATCTGCATCTTAGCCCCGCGGACTTGCACAAGAGGGCGAAATGCTGTATAATTTCACTGCAAAACTCAAAGGAAGGGCGGCTTTTGCCGCGGTGATGATATGAAGGTCGCATTCTGCACTCTCGGGTGCAAGGTCAATCAATATGAATCGCAGTCGATGGAGCAGGCGCTGATAAAGCGCGGCTTTGAATGTGTCGGGGTGAGCGAAGAGGCGGATGTCTACATAGTCAACTCCTGCACCGTAACCGCCGAGAGCGACCGCAAAACGAGGCAGAATGTACGCCACCTGCGAAAGCTGCATCCGGACGCCGTTATAGTGCTCACGGGCTGCATGCCGCAGGCGTTCCCCGAGGACGCGCGCCTGCTCACCCAGGCAGATATTGTCACCGGCAACCGCTCGAACAAGCAGATTCCCGACATGATAGATGAATTTTTCCGCACGCGTGAGAGGATCGTTCGCATAGCTCAGCACGAAAACGGCGAAAAATTCTCGGGCGAGCTGATAAACGATTTTCGCGAGCGCACGAGGGCGACGGTCAAAATCGAGGACGGCTGCAACCGTTTCTGCTCCTATTGTGTCATTCCATATGCGCGCGGGCGCGTGCGTTCGAAGCCGCTCGAAGACATAAGAGAAGAGATATCCTCGCTCGAAAAGAAAGGCTTTTCGGAGATAGTTCTCGTCGGCATAAACCTTTCGGCATACGGCACTGACTGTGGGGCAAGCATATGCGACGCGGTCGAGCTCGCCGCATCGTTCGATGGGATAAAGCGCGTGCGTCTCGGCTCTCTCGAGCCCGACCACATGACCCCGGACGTTACAAAAAGGCTGGCTGAATGCAAAAAGCTCTGCCCGCAGTTTCACATATCACTCCAGAGCGGATGCGACAAGACACTCAAGCGCATGAACCGCCACTACACCGCCGCCGAATACGAAGAACTCTGCACAAGGCTCAGAAGCGAGTTCGAGGACGCGACGCTGACGACGGATGTCATGGTCGGCTTCTCGGGCGAGACTAAAGAAGATTTCGAGATTTCGCGCGATTTCGTCAAGAAGATAGGCTTCGAAAAAGTTCACGTATTCCCCTATTCACGCAGGGCAGGCACGCGTGCAGCGGAATTCCCGGATGTCGTTGAAAACGCCGAAAAAGAGCGCAGAAGCCGCGAGATGATCGCGGCGGCAGGCGAAGTTCGGCATGAATTTTTAGAGAGACAAATCGGCAGAACAGTCGAGGTGCTGTTTGAAGAGAAGCTGCGCGACGGCAGTATTCAGGGCTACACGGCGAACTACACGCCGGTCAGAATAAAGAGCGGCTGCACACACGGTCTGCACAAAGTAAAAATCATCGCCTGCGGCGATGACTGGTGCGAGGGCGAGCTGATATAAAGATAAAAGCGGCACAGTAGTGTGGGGCAGATATCATCTGCCCGCGAATTTTTCACAAATTTATTGGCTCGCAACTTACAAGGTTATTTTTTGCACTTTTACTATCACTTTAAACGAAGCGAGCTAACCCCTCAGTCTCGGCTTACGCCGATCCAGCTCCCCTACAGGGACGCCTGAATAGATTCTGCGATAAATTCTCATTTATCTAACCGATAAACAGTGTGCTTCAATATACTTTGCAATAACATAAAAAACCGACCTATAAACACATAGGTCGGTTTAACTTTTTATATCTGCAAAAGCAGTGCGGATATATTTATTTAAGTATCTTTCTGAGCTTGCTGCTCAGGCGCAGGCAATAGAATGTAATCAGCTTTGACAGGGCATAATCATAGAGCAAAAATGCGATTATGCCGAACAGTGCTATCGCGGGTATCGCCCACTTGCCGAGGAAATCCGGCAGGTCGGGGTCGATGCCCATAAATTTTACCATCAGAAAATACGAAAGCGACATAACGACCGAAAAAGTCAGAATCTTTATAATATACTCGACTGCGCGCGGCGTTTTGCTCTCGAGCACGGATTTGAGCACGGGATAATAGCCGAAAAAGACTGCGTAAATTATCGCCGCCTCTTTGTTTGGGACGACTATCAGCGACAGCACTGACACCGCCGCCCACACGCCGAGCGCCCATTTTTTGTCAACTTCAATGACTATGACCGCGACGAACAGACCCGATATCGCAGGGAGCGCCAGCTCGAGATTCGGGATAATCGAGACTAACGCCATCAGAGCGACAGACAGCGCCGCAAAGACGGCGCTGAGAGCTATTTTTGATGTTTTCTTCATTTCGCGTTTCATATATCAGCCTCAACAGCACGGGATAAGATCGCCGCCCATGCATTCGCAGCAGCAGTCGGCGCAGAGCAAACCGGAGCAGACATCGCAGGCATCGCAGCCGCTCGACGATTTGCGTGCGCTGCGGAAGCCGCCGTTTTTCGACGAATCAAGATTTTCCTTTGCCGCCGCATATTCGCGGTTGTTGGGATCCATTCTGCATGCGCGGTCAAAATTCTCAGATGCATAGTCGAGCCAGCCGCGTCTCTGCTGAGCCGCGCCCTTGAGATAATACCACTCCGCGGTGCGATACTGCTCGGGAATTCCGTCGAGCAGAACCAATGCGTCCTCTATCCTGCCGCTGCGTATCTTTTCGCGTATATCGGACAGGTCGGACATATTGCCCGCATAAGACGAGGAGCGCGAAGACGATGAAGAAGAGCCGCCGAGTCCGCCCCGGAGCATGACTATCTGGTCATACGCGTCATTGAGCTCCTGCATTTTGCCGTCGTCCGACGAGTCGCTGTATTTGCGGGCGAGCTCGCGATAAGCGTTTCTTATCTGCTCGTCACTCGCCGTGTCCGGTACTCCGAGAACCGAGAACGGATTCTTTTTCATTCTTCACACCCTCTTTCTTTCTGAATACTTCCGTCTGCGAAGCAAACATTCCGTCGCAGACCACATTTTCTATTATATCCCCGAATCGGTTGAACTTCAGTCCGTTCAGTGCGTTCGCCGTCTCGCCCGCCGTGAGGTCAAGACGCTCTTCGGCAAATTTTCTGAACTCATCGCCCGAGAGGCTGTTCGCATCGGGGAATTTTGCTTTTAGCGGATTATATGACCCGCTCTTTATATCCTTTTCGATATCGTCAACGGCATCGAGCAGATATATCCACCTGCCCAGAAGATAGCCGAAACGCCACAGCTGTATTTTGTCCTCGCCGTAGTATCCCTGAGAGAATATTGCGGCGAGCATCTTACCGGACGGATCCGCCGCCTCGTCGAGCGACGCCGTGCCGGATTTTTCGATTTTTTGCTGTTCTTCCATTGCGGCGGCGACGGCGCGGTCGAGCATCTCCTGCCGTCTCGCGGCTTTTTTGTGCATGAGCGAAAGCGCGGGCTTTATAAGCCGGCACGCAAGGCGTTTGAAAAATCCGCCGTCCGCGATATCGTCGAGCAGTTTATAATAAGAGACGATTATAACGACATCGGCACTGCGCTCGAGTTCCGCATTTTCGGTACATTTGAGGCACTTCTTCGCGGGATTCACGCAGCAGCGTCCTTTTTCAAATTTTCCGCACTGCTCCTGAAGAGCCAGGCGAACTATCGAAAGAAAAGTGAAATCATAGCTCAGAAGCATTCTCGCTATCGGGGTATAGAGTCTGCCGAGCACTCTGCATTCGGAGCAGTATACGCCGCGGTAGAGCTCATAATCCTTGATTTTGAGCTCGGGCTTGAAAGCTTTGATATAGCCTGTCATCTTTTCCCCCAAAAAGTTTTCTGTGTCTCTTTAGCTTATTTTATATCAAAGAACCACAAAATCGGTTAACGCTTTGTAAACTTTTTGCTTCAGTCCTTGCAATAGTGCTTTTTCAGGTGCTTTACCGCCTTCTCGTAGCCCTCAAAGCCGAAGCCGATATATGTTTTGACGCAGGCAGGGGTTATATATGAATTCTCGCGGAACTCCTCGCGCGCGGAAATATTTGACAGATGCACCTCGACCGTCGGAATACCGACCGCCTTGAGCGCGTCATGTATCGCGATGCTCGTATGAGTATAAGCCGCGGGGTTGATTATTATCGCATCGACTTTTTCATAATACGCCTGCTGGATTATGTCAACGAGCGTGCCCTCGTGGTTCGACTGAAAAAACTCCGGCTCCATGCCGTTCTCTTCGCAGCGCGCGCGGATATATTCAACAAGATCGTCATAGGTCTGCCTGCCGTAGATATCCGGCTCCCTTATGCCGAGCATATTCATATTGGGCCCGTGAATAACATAAACCTTCATTTATAACCTCTTCCTTTCAGAATTGAATTGATTTATTGCCTGTTCGGTGATAAAATTACTTCGTAAAGATAAAATCCGTGACGCAGGTCACAACAGGAGTGAAAATATGATATACACGATTGAAAACGAATTTCTTCGCGTCAGCGCGGAGGACGACGGAGCACAGCTGAGCTCCGTAGAGCTCAAGAAAAACGGAAAAGAGTTTCTCTGGCAGGGCGATCCGTCCGTCTGGTACGGCAGAGCGCCGGTTCTCTTCCCGATAATCGGCCAGCTTCTGGACGGAAAGTATCGCTACAGCGGCCGCGAATACGAGATGCCGAAGCACGGCTTCGCGCGCCACTCGGTGTTTGCTCTCAAAGAGCAGAGCGGAGATTCCATGACCTTCTCCCTCGTTTCAAGCGACGAGACGAGGAAGTGCTATCCGTTCGAGTTTGAGCTGCTGATAAAATATTCCGTCAGCGGGCACACGCTCCGCTGCACGAGCACAGTCATAAACAAGACCGACGGCGAGATGTATTTCTCGATCGGCGCGCACCCCGGCTTCAACTGCCGCATAGGCGACGCGATAGAGTTCGAAAAAGGCGAAAATCTTCGCACGATGAGAATAGATTCAAGCTCCATTCTCATGGACGAGACCTTCCCGGTCGAGCTCGAAAATGGGCACACAATAAGGCTCACCGAGCATATTTTCGACAAAGATGCGCTTATCCTCGAGGGACTTAATTCAGAGAGCCTGCGCCTCATCAGCAGCGACAGGACTGTAAAATTCACTTTCGGCAAAGCGCCATATCTCGGAATATGGGCTAAGCCCAACGCGCCTTACGTCTGCATAGAGCCGTGGTACGGCATAAATGACAGCCACGAGAAAAAGGGCTCAATAGCCGAAAAGCGCGGCATCGAGAGGCTCGAAAAGGGCGAGACCTTTTCGTTCGACTGGACAGCCGAGCTCGAGGGCTGAAAAGATTATATCTGACTGCCGTTTTCGCGGCAGTCTTTTTTTATGCCTTGAAGCGGTATCCCGCGCCCCAGACGGTTTCGATATACTGCGGGTTGGAGCTGTCCGTCTCGATTTTATCGCGGATTCTGTTGATATGGACGGTGACGGTCGAGGTCTCGCCTATCGCATCGAGTCCCCATATTTTATCGAATATGGCGTCCTTGCTGTAGACCACATTCGGGTTTGATGCGAGGAACGTGAGCAGGTCGAACTCCTTGTTCGTGAGCGTGACCTCTTTCTCGTTGACGAAAACGCGGCGGGCGTGGGTATCTATCGAAAGCTTGCCGACATTTATAATATAATTAACAGGCTCTTCGCCCTTTGAGGTCAGACGCTCATAGCGAGAAATGTGCGCCGTGACGCGCGCGACAAGCTCGGAGGGGCTGAACGGTTTGGTTATATAGTCGTCTGCGCCGAGACCGAGTCCTCTTATCTTGTCTATCTCGTCCTTCTTCGCCGAGACCATGAGCACTGGGCACTCCTTGTGCTTGCGTATCTGGCGACAAACCTCGAAGCCGTCAAGCCCGGGGAGCATAACATCGAGTATCACGAGGTCATAGTCCGAGCCGAGCGCCTTATCGAGTCCGCTCTTTCCGTCAAATTCTATCTCAACCGTATAGCCGTTCGCCTCGAGATAATCGCGCTCGAGTTCGGCTATATTTTTTTCGTCCTCAACAACAAGAATCTTTTTGCTCATTTTTCTCTCTCCTTCTTATTTTGCCTGTGGCAAATCTATTATCACCTTGAGTCCGCCGAGCTCGCTCTCATCCGCGCGGATGGACGCGCCGTGTCGGTCGGTTATCTGCTTTGTTATCGCGAGGCCGAGGCCGCTTCCGTTTTTGTGACCCGTCCGCGCCTTGTCGCCTCTGTAAAAAGTTTCGAATATCTTATCGCGTTCGTCCGCCGGGACACCCTGACCGTTATCTTCGATAGATATCTCGGTGTGTCCGTTTTCGCCGTTTCTGATGGAAAGCATTATTTTAGCCGTTCCGTCCTCCGCGCCGTATTTGCGGCTGTTGTCGATAAGATTGTTGAGCACGCGCCTGAACTGGGCGGGATCGATATTTATCTCCCTGTCCTCGTCGCACTCGAAGTTATATATAAACTCTATGCCCGCCTCGCCGAGGGTGTCGGCGGCATAGGCTGTATACTCCTCGAAGAAGTCCTTCGCCTTTATCTTTTCAAAATAGAACGGTACTTTATCAAGGCTGAGCTTCGAGAGCATCGAAAGCTCGGAAACGAGGGTGTCCATGCCCTGCGCGGTGTCATAAATGACTCCGACATAGCGCATCTTTTTCTCGTCCGTGTCGGCGATACCGTCGAGTATGCCGGAAGCGTAGCCTTTTATAGTGGTCAGCGGAGTGCCAAGATCGTGTGAGATGCCGGCAATAAGCTGCATCCTGTTCTCTTCGTATTTCTGCTGCTGTTCGACCGACTCCTTGAGCCGCTGGCGCATCTCTTCAAAGTCCGCGCAGACCTGACCTATCTCATTTTTGGAGCTGTATGGCACTTTATAGTCGAGGTTGCCGTCGCGCAGCTCATGGGTAGCCGTCTGGAGTATGGTCATCGGCTCCATAATGCTCTTGAGCATGAGAATGACAAGCAAACCGTTTGTTATGATTATCGCGACGACCGCAACGACCGCTGCGATGGCGATGACGTTATTGCCCTTTATCGGTATGCCGGAGCTGCCGCTGTAGATGCCGGAGCTGACGATTGCGTTTAGATTTTTGTTGACTACAATTATTTTTACAATACCCTCGCCCTCGACGGAAAAGACATCGGTAACGACCGTTCCGCTGTCGTCCGAGGTGACGAACGGGCTGTTTATATCGCTCAGGCTCTTGCCGCAGATATCAATGACCGCGCCGACCATCTCATAGACATCCGCTTCGACGGTTTTGTATATTATCTCGTCGTTCGCGAGGATCATAATATCCGAGCCGTCTCTCTGAATATTCGCGCAGGCTCCGAGAACGGCATCGCTTATTCTGTCCTCCATGCCGCTGCCGGACTTGGTTATCCCCGCTCTGAGCGGAGCGATACGCTTTTTATCCATCGCGCCGAGCCTGTCGGTATCGCTCTTTTTCGGAGTCTTTATCTTGTCCTCAAGCGACGAGACATTGAACTGCGTCTTATAAAGCAGGTAAGAGCCGAACGACGGGTCGAACGACATCTTCGATGTCGAAAAATATGTTATGGACAATGTGGTCAGCAATATGACCGCGGTTATAATAGCCACGGGGATGATGACCATAAGCATATTCGACACGATAAGTTTGTTTCTGATAGACATATTTTTGAGCACGGATATTCTCCTTTTTTGAAAAGGTTTTCCACCGCCGCAAACGCGGAATATCGAGGCATCTGCGGTCAAAAATAAGCTCGGTGATGATATTGAAAAACGGGTTTCGCTATGTCTTTGTCTTTCTCCTCGGCGCGGTAATATACAACCTCGTCGAGGTGATTTTCCGCGGCTACACGCACTGGTCGATGTCCGTAGCCGGCGGCTCGGTGCTGCTGATTTTTTATCTTCTGAGCGACTGGCTCGCCGCGCTCCACCCCGTGATAGGCGGCATGGTGGGCGCGCTCGTGATAACCTGCATCGAGCTTATCGCCGGGGTGATATTCAACATTCTGCTCAGGCAGGATGTCTGGGACTATTCGAATATGCCGCTGAATTTTCTCGGGCAAATCTGCCTGCCGTTTTCGGCGGTTTGGTTCATTCTCTATTTCCCGGCGGAATATCTGTGCCTTGCGCTCAAAAGAAAATTTGAGCCGAAAGAGCGAAATCAGTTCGAGGCGATGTAGTCGGCGATGCCGTCTACCGTCGCCTGGGCGAGCCTCTCCTGGACGGAATCCGACCAGAGGAGCTTGCACTCTCTGATATTGCTAACGAAGCCGTATTCTATGAGCACGGCGGGGCACTCCTCAATTCTCGTCACGCGAAACGGATACATATTCGTGCCGCGGTCTATCTTATTCAGAGTCGCCGAGCCTGCGCCCGAATATATGCTGCTCTTATAGGCGGAGACTATCCGTTTATGAACAGCTGACGCCAGCGGGAACGAATATGCCTGATAGTAATATGCCGTAGTGCCCATCGGGCTTGCGCTCTCGCTCGAGTCGCAGTGGACAGCGATAAACATATCGGGGTTCTTCGTCCTGCCCATATTCGCACGGGCGTTGAGAGAAACATATGTGTCATTAGAGCGTGTCATAATGACTGTTGCACCGCGGGCTTCGAGCTTCGCTTTTATCTTCTGGGCGAGGAGCAGGTTTATCTGCTTCTCATATTTTTTGGAACTGTTGGGGTTATATGCGCATATAGCGCCGGAATCGTTGCCGCCGTGACCCGCGTCTATCATAATGACACTGCCGCTGAGCGACGAAGCGGGCTTCGCCTTAATTTTGAGTGTGAGGCAACCGTCGGAAGTATAGCCGACGGAATAGCCGTAGAATCTGCCGGGGGTCCTGAGAGTCAGGCGCAAGGTCAGTGTTTTCGCCTTGCTGTCCGTTATCCACTGGGCGGCGGAGACTATCTTGCTGCCGGAGACATTGATTTTGCCGACAACATTGCCGGAATGGCTGAAGGTGATATCAACATATTTTCCGTTGAATGCAGTCACGGCATAGAGCGAGCCGCCCGAAGCCTGAGACGAGGGGATATACGACTGGTTCTTGACCGCGACATTGAACGGAACTTTCCATGTGAAGCCGAATTTAATAGTAGTCGCATCGGAGTTTGAGGAGCTCGCGACGACGGAGACCTTGTTCTGCGGAAGATTGTAGCCCTGAGCTATCAATTTTGTCTTGCTCGCGAGTATATTTCTGCCGCTGGCGAGGCGGTAATATTTGCTGCCGCCGTAAGTATATTCGCTCGAAATATAATCAAACGTTCCCGCCGGGAGCGGAGAGCTGTAAGGCACGCAGTCGTCAACTACGTTCGCGGGCATCGTCTCGCAGAGCGAGGTTATCTCGCACATCTTCGATCTGCCCGCAACGCCCGCATAGGCGTATGGCGTGAGCATCTTTGACGGGTCGAAATCGACATTGCCGCCCGTGCTCGGAGATGTCGTTGTGCCGCCGGAGGGATTCGAAGGTTTATCGGTTGACGGATGCTCGGTGGTATCCGGCCGGGTCGGGGTCGGCTCGGGAGTCGGAATGACCGCGCTGACGCTGACGCTCGCGCCGCTCATCGTGGCGGAGAGCCCGTTGAAGCTCGCATATACTTTTATTCTTCCGAGCGACTGCACTTTTGATGTGCTCGCGGGGATCGAAATCTTGCCGCTGTAGACGGCGAAATCCGAGTTTTCGTCGAGCTTTGTGCCGTTTTCGTCCTGAACGAAATTGGACTGCTGCTTGAGCTTCACTTTCGTGCCGCCGAGGCTCGCCGTAACATTCGAGCCCTTGAGCGCGGTCGCGGTGACGGTGATACTGCTGCCGCCCGGCACTTCCATAGATTTTGTCGGAGTCATCGACTCGAGTATTTTTATTTCATATGTAACGGTATATTTATGCGTCTTGCCCTTATGTTCAAAGCTGAACTCGTTCTTTCCTACCTTGAGCTCGGATTCGAACGAGAAATCGCCGTTTGCTTCGCGTTTTACATCTTTGCCGTTGAGCTTCAAGGGGCTCAGCGGGCTGCTTGAGCCTGTAAAAGTTATTTTCGATTCGTTTGTGGTCTTTGTGCTGCCCTCAAAATTTCTGAGTTCAAAGTCCTTTTCAAGCTCCTCGCGGCTGCGTTCCGCGATATATTTGAGAATCGCCGAAGCGAGAGAATTATCCGACGAAAAAAACTCATAGTCATACATGACCGTTCCAACGCAGGAGTCGAGCGAATCGCAGGCATCGAGCTGTTCGGTTATCATCATCGCCTCGTCCGTGCCGTCGGACGCAAAGAGATCTGCACGCACAGCCGCCGCGAAGCTCAGCCCGCTCCCGCGCGCGGAGTCGTTCACCCGTTCGAGCGAAGAGACATATTTTTCGCCCGCCGAGGACTTGTCCGCCGGGAAGCTTATAAGAAAATCCGCAAATCTTGAATCGAGCACGGCCGCGCAGTCCGCCGCGTTTGAAGCGTTGACGAAGAGCGCCGCGCTGACTTTTTTATTTTCAGCATGCAGAGTGCCGACGGCGTTCTTACTCTGTTCGGCGGTCATATCGCCGGAGAACGCCACACAGTCGAAGCTGCTTCCGAGCGAAGATAATTCGTCTTTTCCGAACTCGGTGCCGCCGTAAACAAGGCAGACATAGAGTCCCTGCTCTTTCGCTTTTTCTGAGAGCGCTGAAATGACATCTATTTTCCCGTCCGAGCAGGCAAAGCCGCTCTCTTCGGGGACTGCAATAAACACCGAATCAAAGCCCTTGTTTTTTATATTTTCCGCCGCTTTCGCTATTATATCGGAGTTTGTCTTTGTATCGGAAGAGGACGAAAGACCGAGCTTGTCCGTTCTGACGAAAATTGCGGAAAGCTTCGCGGGGCGCGAGGTGACGAATTGGATATTGCCGCCGTCATCGCCGGTAACTTCTGTCGTGCCCGGCTTTTTGCCGCCGAGGAACGACAGGATTTTATCCGTTCCGACTATGCCCGCGCTCACCGCCATGCTGACAAGCAGCAGGACAGCGACGGACATTACTATTACGGCATTTCTCTTTCCCTTCGTCATTTCATTTGCCCTCCGTCAGAAAAGTTTTCGCCAAAAAGGATGTGATATCCCCAATTTATAATAAGACAGTATATATTATAACATATTTTCGAGATTTTGCATTTCTTTTTTTGCGTTTTCGTTGATTTTTCCGAACATATATGAATATGAAAAAAGCGCGAATCCGCAATAGGCATTTAGCGGACGGACGAAAGACAGCTGGCGGGCGATAATATCACTGTTCTCCGCCCACTCGGAGCTCCCCGACCGGGCGTTTTTATCCTGACTCCCGCACTTGTAGGCGGCAAGCCCCCAGATTATCCCGACGCGTCCGTCGGAGACAGAAGCCCAGCGCTTTGCTGTTTTTTCAAACGGCAGAGACTGATTTTCAAAGCCGAAATAGACCTGCGGGATAATATAATCGGCGTAACCCGGAGTGGAGAGCCATAGCTCGACATCCGCGAACAAGGCGTTTTCGTTGCCGTCGATATTGCCCGCGGGGCTTATCGAAAATATTTTGTCCCTGCCGTAGCTTTTAACGAGCGAATAAAGACCCGCCGCAAACGCGCTGACGCTGTCGCGCCGCCACTCGTTGAGTCCTTTATCTCCGCCGCCGGAGACATAAGCTTCATATTCCGCGCGGTCTATGCTCTCGTCGCGCGTGGGATAGAAATAGTCGTCGATATGTATGCCGTCGACCTCGTAGCCATCCAAAATTTCGCGCACGCCGTCATATATCAGCGCGTGGACATCGGTTGACGCGGGGTCGAAATATATTCCGTTTTTGAGCTGGATAACTGCATCCGTGCCAATGAGCTTTTTCGCCGGGCTCCCCTGCGGCAGAGAGTCAATATTATCGGACGAGCTGACGCGAAACGGATTTATCCACGCGTGAATTTTGAGCCCGGCTCTATGAGCACATTCGACCATCACTTTCAGCGGATCGAAGCCCGGGTCACTCCCCTTGCAGGAATATTTTGACCACGGGAAAAGCTTCGACGGATAGACGGCATCGGCAAAGGCGCGGACATGGACAAAGACCGTGTTGAGCTTCATATCCGCGACATTATTAAACATCTCCTCAGCCCGCTCGCGGAATTTTTCTTCGCCCTGAGTTGCATCAGGCAGCTCATAGCAGCTTATCCACACGGCGCGAATCTCATCGGGCTTCGGAGTGTAAACGGCGGAAGTTTCCGCTGTGCTATCGCTCGTCTGTTCCGGAAGTTTTGCGGGAGTCCGGGCGCAAGAGCAGAAAAGACATAGCAGAATAATGCAGGCAAAAAGGCGTTTCATTTTTATTTCTCCTTTGTTTTTTGTCTGCTATATATCTATGCGTGTCCCGCATAAAAAAGTCAGAAGCCGCTGCAAAACACAGCGGCTTCAATAAAAAATATATCTTATTTTATATTCCCGTCAATGACATCGCGCAGGCTCACGCCGTCGAGATATTCGTTGATGACGCGCTCGAGTCCCTGCCAAAGCGGAAGGGTCAGGCAATCCGCACAGCGCGGGCACTCGTTGGGCTTACTGTCAAGGCACGCCACGGGCGCAAGGCTGCCCTCGGTGAGGCGCAGTATATCGCCGACAGGGATATCCTCCGGCTCGCGCGCAAGGCGGTAGCCGCCCTGGAATCCGCGCGAAGTTTTCAAAACCCCGTCGCCCGTTAAGGCGGGTACAATCTGTTCGAGATATTTTTTCGATATATCCTGCCTTGCGGCAATATCCTTGAGGGCAACGAAGCCGTCGCCCTGATTTTCATACAAATCGATAAGCAGACGTATGGCATAGCGTCCCTTTGTGGAGATCTTCAATCAAATCACCTCTTTTTGGCGAGTATAGCACAAATTCCGCCGATTTTCAAGCGATCAGTCGATAACGACCTCTCTGTGCAGCTCGGACGAGTCATATATCGCCTGCATTATTTTGGAAGTTCCGATGGCGAGATCGATATCGGCGCGGTTACGCTCATGATTTATAACGCAGTCGACAAATGAATTTATCTCCGCTTCGTAGAAATTGTTCGTTCTGAACTTCGGCTCGCTGCGCATGAGCATGCCGTTCTTGACGGAATAGATAACAAAGCCCTCGCCGTATTCGAGCCTTATGCCCGCCTTGTCGCCGATGAAATCGATATATGTCTCATCCTCGCCGATGTTCTCCGCCCACGCGCCGTTGAAGGTTATGGTCGGACCGTCGGTTCTGACAATGCCGGTTACGGAATCGTCAACATCGAAAACGCCGTCCTTGTCGGCGGTATTCTCCGCCCACATGTTCGTATAGACATAGTCTTTTATGTTCTTGCCGAGCTTGCAGAACGCCTCGCCCGATGCGGTCAGGGGCTTGGGCTCGCCGCAGCAATAGAGAATGAGGTCGAGATAATGCACACCCCAGTCTATCAGCGCGCCGCCGCCGGACGCCGCCTTGCGGGTGAAGTCGCCGCCGATGCCGGGAATGGAGCGGTTCGCGCGGAAGCTCGCATAGACATGATATACCTCGCCGAGCTCGCCTGCGTCTATAAGATCCTTTATGTGATTGACCGCGTTGCCGAAGCGGTTGCACACGCCGATGCTGAGAATTCTGTCCGTCTCATGGGAGACTCGCTGCATCTCGAGCGCCTCAGAGAGCACGCGCGCGGCGGGCTTTTCACTGAGAACATCCTTGCCCGCTCGCATGAAGTCTATAGCTATGACCGAGTGCAGGTCATTATGGGTGCAGACGGAAACCGAATCAAGCTCCGGATCGTCAAGTATCTCGTGATAGTCATAGACCGCTTTTCCGCAGCCGTATTTTTCGACCGCAGCGTCCGCTCTCTCGGGAATGATATCGCAGAAATACTTTATCTCCGCCTTTTCGTTTTTCATGTACGCGGGGATATGCGCAGAGTTCGCTATCGCGCCGCATCCGATTATCGCAACCTTGATCTTTTCTGACACTGAAACTCCTCCGTTTCAAGTTTATTTATCTATACATAATAATACCAAGACGGGCGCAAAAAGTAAACTCCGGCACAAAAAATATATGCTTTTTTATTTTTTCGTTTAAATCGGACATTTTTTGCTTATTTGTTTCTTGTCTTTTCTCAGTGCAGGTTATATAATACAATTACATAATTGTTTCAATTTTTATCTGGAGATGATGAAGTGAGCAAAGTATCCGATTTTCTCAACTCAAAAATCGTCAAGAGCGATGTCGGAGAAGAGACCGTACTGACCTGGAAAGAGACGCTCTCTTATGCCCTCGGCCGCGGCGCGCAGGGCATGAACACGAGCATGACCAGTTCGAAGTACATAAACTTCTTTCTGACCGATGTTCTTTTCAAAAAACTCTCGAACCCAATGGGCGTTGCGTCAAAGATCAGATTTTTCTGCGGCATCTTCGACGCAATAAATGACCCGATGATGGGCGTTCTTGTTGACAAAACAAGGACAAAGGACGGTCAGATGCGACCCTATATCAAATGGGCGCCGCTGTTCGTTTCGCTTGTCATGGTGCTGTTCTTCGTCGGCAGCGCAAACGCGAGCCCTGTCTTCAACATCATTTACACGACCTTCCTTTTCGTCATGCTCGACGTCACCTACACGGCGTTTGATATCCCGATGGGCGCTCTCGCCTTTTCGATAACCCCGAGCGGAATCGAGCGAACGAAGCTCTTCGGAGTCAGCTCAATAACCCGCTCCGTCGTCGGCGCTCTGCCGCAGGTTTTCGTCGCGGGCGCTGCTCTGCTCCCCTATTTTAAGGATCACACCCCGCAGGCATATCTGACCTCCGCGATAATCTCCGCTGTATTCATAGTCGTGCTCACGCGCCTTACATATCACAACACACGCGAGCGCGCCCAGCACCAGTCCGACACGCCGAGCGTCAAGGAGTGCTTCGCGCTCCTGTTCAAGAACCGTCCTCTGCTCATGCTCTTCTTTGCAAATATCTTCTTCCTTATCTGCAAGATACCCGAGCAGATTTCGTTCTACTTTGTCGCCGACCTTCTTTTCAACAGAAAATACAATGTCTTTATCGACGTTATCAAATTCCCGGGCTTCCTGCTCGCGGGTATACTCGTGCCCAAGATAGTCGAAAAACTCGGCAAGCGCGCGGACTCGCGCAGATTCTTCCAGATCTGCTGCGTCAGTGCAATAGTGCTCCACCTGCTCTTCGCGCTGACTACTTACGGCGGTCTCGTCAACAAGCCCGCAGGTCAGTCCGCTTCGATATTCACGGCTATTCTTGTTATTCTCTTCACCGGTCTTACCACCATCCCGCTTGAGTTCAAGAACCTCATGCAGAAAGAGATGGAGGCCGAGACGGTCGACTACATCGAATGGAAAACAGGACGCCGCGTTGAGGGCATCATGCTCTCGATAATGAGCTTCACGGGAAAGATTGAGAACACCTTCGCTTCGTCCATCGGCATCGCCATTCTCGGCGTTGTCGGCTATGTCAGCCACACAGAGGGCTCACTGATTCAGAACCACAGCACCAATCTCGCACTGTTCGCAATGACAACGATAGTCCCAGCAATAGGCTATCTGCTCATGCTCATACCTATACACTTCTATAATATCACCGGCGAGGGACACAGAAAGATGATGTCCGAAATCGCCGAACGCCGCGCATCTATAGCAGCTGAGACTGCCGCCGAGATGCAGAGCGCAGGAGAGACAAAATGAACCCACGCTTCGTTTTCATAGCCGACACTCACCACTTCTCGCGCACCCTGTCCGACGGCGGCGAGGCATATGCCTACCGCAGCGAATCGGATCAGAAGTGCCTCGAAGAGACGGGCGAGATAATCGACGCGGCTTTTGATAAGATACTCGAAGACCCGCCCGACGCAGTGATGATAGCCGGAGATTTATCCGACGACGGCGAACGCATATGCCACGAGGAGTTCCGCGAAAAGCTGCGCGAGCTTCAAAAGCACGTTCCCGTATATGTCATAACCGCGACGCATGACTGGTGCTGCGACGAGAATCCGCGCAGATTCACGGGCAGCGAAGTCACAAACGACGTTGAGACAGTCCCGCACGAGGAGCTGAGCGAATTCTACCGCGAATTCGGGCTCGACCGCGCGATAAGCTCATACAAGACACATCTCGGCATATACTCATATGTCGCGCAGATTGCCGACGGAGTCCGCCTGCTCGCGCTCAACGACGACCAGAACGGCAAAGGGCGCGCGGGCTACACCCCCGACCACATGGCGTGGGTCGAGGAACAGATACGCAAGGCAAAAGAGGACGGTCAGCTGATAATCGGCATGGAGCATCACCTGCTCATCGCGCACATCCACCCGTTCATCACGAGCGGCCACTGCGTCGGCGACCGCGAAGAGGTTGCCGCGAAATTAGCGGACGCAGGGCTCCGCTATATGTTCGTCGGTCACTCGCATATTCAGAGAATAGATACATTTGTATCACCCTCGGGAAATCCGATAACGGAAGTGAATATAGGCTCGCTGTGCGGCTATCCCGCGCCGATAGTCAATGTCACTGTAACGGACGACAACCGTCTGCACATAGTCACGGAGCATCTTGAGAGCTTCGAGGGCGCAGACGACGCGCAGGAGTTTTTGAAAGCGCACGCGGTGCAGATGATAGACCTGCCGCTCAAGGGCATACTCGTTAGCCGCGAAGAGTTCGGCAAAAGGCTCGACGCGCTCGGCGCGAACGGCAAGAAGATATCGGCGCTTCGCCCGATAGCAAAGCCGATTGCAAAGCTGCTGCTCGAATCCGATGTGATGAGCTTCTACAAAAAAGTGAACCGACTGACCTTCGGCAAAATTCTCCGCAAAGAGGACGCCGAGGAACTCGCGGACATGAAGGTTATCGACATTGTTCACAATGTCCTGCTCTCGTTCCTCGACGGCGGCATGAACAGAGTCGACAGGGACAGTGCGTACTACCGCCTCGTCACCGGGACGGTATCAATCCCCTCGCGGATAATGAAAAACAACTCGCTGTTCAGAAAGCTAAACGAGTGCGCCGACGCGATACTCACGGGCAGCGACCCCGACCCCGAGGACGCAATAATATAAAAAATACAGGGCTTCCGTTAAAAATCGGAAGCCCTGTTTGATTTTCTGCTGTCAATGGAAATCCCACGAATCGATATCGGCATAGACATCGTTGATATGATTCGCGTTGCCGTATTTCAGCGTGCGCGTGTATATCGCAAGCCCCGAACGGTAGCAAAGCGGGACGAACGGCATATCGGCATTGAACGCGTCTATAAACGTGTTCACATCGGACGAGTCTGCGAGAAACGCCGAATACGCAGTGCTCGCGGTGCCCGAAGTGTTGATGCCGTAAGCCACGCTGCCGCCGCTCTTGAGAAGCGGCGAAAGGCTCATATTCTCGGTGAGCTTGACCTCGCCTATATACATATCATATTTGCCGGACGCGACCGCCGAGCGGTAATCTTTTTCGCTCAGCGCGCTGACGGTGACGGAAATTTTGAGCTTTTCGAGCATCTCTTTTATGCTCTGCGCCGCCGCCGATTTGAAGCCGTTGTCTTTGTTGACGACTATCTTGAGAGTGAGCTGTTTTTTGTTTGCGTCCGCGCGCACAGCGTCATTTTTTGAAGTATATCCCGCCTCGTCGAGCAGCTTTCCCGCCGCTTCGAGGTCGGTTTTGACTGTATAGTCCTTGCCGGAGATAACATTCCAGTCGGGGTTAAACGGAGTATATGCCGCTTTGGCGTGACCCTGAAACGACTCGTCGGCGAGCTTCGCCCTGTCAATGGCAAGTGCAACCGCCTGACGTACTTTCTCGGATGAGAGCGCGGAGCAGCTCTTGTTGAAAGCGAGATAGACTAAATTATTCATCAGGATATCTGCGACCGACGCAGAATAGCGGGTATAAGAGCCGCCGCGCAGATCGTCAAAAGCGAAGCTTATATTGCCGATGGCGAGGGTATATTTGAGCATGCTCAAATCTTTGACATCATAGAGAGTGATGCTCGTTTTCTTCGGCGAGAAGTTGCCGCGCGCGCTGCTCGCTTTGAGATAGCCGACGCCGTTTTCCGAAGAATATGTGTATCTGCCTCTGCCCGCCGCGCCGTCCTCGGTCGAGCCGCCCTTTGTGACAGCAAAGGTCAGACAGTTGACGGCATACGGATCGTCATCGGCGAGAGAAAACACGACGCTGTTCCCGCTGACTTTTGCGCTGCTGAAATTCGCAAGCTGAGTTTTATATGCGGGCGATTTCTTCGCGCTCTCAAACGAGGCGACAACATCGGAAGCCGAGACGCCCGAACCATCCGAGAACTTTGCAGACGCAAGAGATACCGTCAGGGTTCGACCGCTCCGGCTGTAATTCGACGCGAGAAGCGGCTGAGGATTATAATTTTTGTCGAGGGCAAACAGACCGTCATAGATAAGCGGCATCAGCTGCTGGTTGAGCATACTTGTTGCCGTAAAGGGGTTGAGCTTGTCGCCTTTTGAATAGGGCAGCTTGAGAGTCTGCACCGCTTCGACCGCCTCGGGCGGCATGGTGGTTGTCTCGTCCCCGCCGTCCTTTTTGTTTGAACATCCGCTGAATGCGAAAGAAAGCGCGACCGTCAGCACAAGTATCGCCGCTGCGGCGCGGATAATTTTTTTCTTCATACTTATCTCCTCTCGGGGAAGTGTAAAGTTATATAGCTTTACGTTATTTTATCAGATCTTTGATTATCTCGCCCGCCATTATCATGCCTGCAACGGGCGGAACAAACGATATACTCCCGGGCAGTGCCCTGCGCGAAGTCACTTCGGCGGTCTCATTCGGCTTTATCGGCTGCTCGGGCGACCAGACGACTTTCAAGTGGCTTATGCCTCTGACTTTCAGCTCACGGCGCATCACGCGGCACAGCGGGCAGACCGAAGTTTTTGTGATATCGGAGACCCGAAAAAGCGTCGGGTCGAGCTTATTTCCCGTGCCCATGCACGATATCAGCGGTATCCCCCTCCTCTGTGATTCGACGGCTAACGACAGTTTTGCCTGAACGGTATCGACCGCGTCAGCCATATAGTCATAGCGGTTCTCGAAGAAATCCGCAGAATTCTCTTCGAGATAGAACCCGTCGATAATATTCACCTTGCAGTCGGGATTTATATCTTTTATTCTCGCCGCCGCGACCTGAGTTTTTTTCATGCCGACTGTCGAAGAGAGGGCGTATAGCTGGCGGTTGATGTTAGTAATCGCAACCTTGTCATTGTCGATAACGGTCAGCTCGCCGACTCCTGCGCGGGCGAGCGCCTCCGCAGTATAAGAGCCGACGCCGCCGAGTCCGAACACCGCGACATGGCAGCGGCTCAGCTTTTCGACCGACTCCTCGCCTATGAGCATTTCACTTCTTGAAAAGCGCGAAAGATCCAAAATATCTGCCTCCGGTAGTTTCTTATGGGATTATTGTACACCATGGGCGAAGATTTTGCAATTTTTTATTGATAAAAGCGCGGTTGCGGTTGTTTTTTTGTCCGCCAGAGGTTATAATTAAATGAATATCAATCAAAATAAAGGATGTCATTTGAAATGAAATTAGGAATAGTAGGTCTGCCGAATGTCGGCAAGAGCACACTTTTCAACGCCATCACAAACGCGGGCGCACAGTCCTCGAACTATGCGTTCTGCACCATCGAGCCGAATGTCGGAGTGGTCGCGGTGCCGGACGAGCGGTTGGACAAGCTCGCCGAGATGTATCACCCGGACAAGATAACTCCCGCGACGATCGAATTCGTTGACATAGCGGGTCTTGTGCGCGGCGCATCGAGAGGCGAAGGTCTCGGCAACAAGTTCCTCTCGCACATAAGAGAGGTCGACGCGATAATACATGTTGTTCGCTGCTTCGAGGACGACGACATTGTCCATGTTGACGCGACTATCGACCCGAAGAGAGACATCGAGACGATAAACCTCGAGCTCATCCTCTCCGACCTCGAGATGGTCGAGCGCAGGATAGACAGGGTTGCGAAACAGGCGAGAAACGACAAATCCGCAGCCGCCGAGCTCGAGTTTCTCAAGAGACTCAAAACCGAGCTTGAGAGCGAAGTGCCCGCGAGAAATGTCGAGTGCGACGAGAACGAGCGCGAATTTTTGGCTCAGATTGCCCTGCTCACCGCGAAGCCGGTAATATATGCCTGCAACATGAGTGAAAACGATTTTGCAAACAATATTGATACAAACCGCCACTATCTCGCGGTCAAAGAAATAGCCGCCGCAGAGGGTTCGGAGGTTCTGCCGATCTGCGCGGAGCTTGAGGCTGAGATAGCCTCGCTCGAAAAAGAGGAGCGCGAGATGTTCCTGACCGATCTCGGAATCGAGAAAGGCGGACTCGATCTGCTCGTTCAGCGCAGCTATCACCTGCTCGGTCTTATCTCATATCTGACCGCCGGCAAGCCCGAGGTCAGAGCCTGGACAATAACCCGCGGCACAAAGGCTCCCCAGGCGGCAGGAAAGATTCACTCCGACTTTGAGCGCGGATTCATACGCGCCGAGGTCATAAGCTTCGACGATCTCATCGCCTGCGGTTCGCTGACCGCCGCAAAGGAAAAAGGTCTTGTCCGCAGCGAGGGCAAGGAATATGTCATGAACGACGGCGATGTCGTGCTGTTCAGATTCAATGTGTAAAAGGAGTTAATTATGGCTGAGGACAACAACATTCTTGATTTTTATCCCGACGGCGAGGAGGATTCCTGTGCCGAGGACAGCTACGTTACTCTCGTTGACGACGAGGGCAACGAGGTTGAGATGTCGGTAGTCGACATAGTCGAGCACAAGGGCGAAAATTATGTCATTCTCCTGCCCGTTGAGAACATCGAATCGGGCGACATGCAGTTCGCCGTGATGAAGATCGAATACGACGAGGAGACCGACGAATACACCTATGTGACCGGCAACGAGCCGGAATACGACGAGGTTTTCGTGGAGTTTCGCGAGAGGCTCGAACAAGAGCTGAGTATCATTGACGATGGCGGCGGAGAGTTAGACAGCGAAAACGAAATCGATCATTTCGACGAGGACAACTGATAAAATAACAAGCAAAAGCCGCCCGACTGTAATAAATACAGCCGGGCGGCTTAATTTTTTATATCAATCCGAGCTTTTTGAACGCGTTATAGAGTCCGTTTGAATTTATATCGTCGGTCACCATATCGGCGGCCGCGCGCAGAGCCGGAGTTCCGTTGCCCATGGCGACTCCGAAAGAGGCGAAGTCCATCATCTCAAGATCGTTGTCGCCGTCACCGAAGGCTATTGTCGCGCTCTGAGGCGCGTCAAAGCGGCGCAGTATCTCCGCCATGCCGGTAGCCTTGGTATATCTGCTGTCTGTCACCTCGCCGCAGCGGTCACCCATGCTGCCGAAGCTGTATCGCACGACGCTGAACCTGTCCCCGAGGTCAGCGGCAACATCGGAAAGCCCTTTCGGTGCTCCGTAATATATGAGCTTTTCGGCAACCGTAAGTTCGGGCACGCTCTCGACTATTTTTGTCATGCCGAAGAGCGAATCTATCTTGCCGCGGTCGATGCCGTCGGCGAGATAATGCTCAACTATCGCGTCCCCGCACCACTTTTCGAGCATCAGCGTGTGCTCTGTCTGCACGCAGTACGGAGTGTGCGCGGCGGTGAAATAATCCGAAAGAAAGGTTATATATTCTTTTGAAAAGCAGTGCTGAGCTATGCACTCGCCGTCTGCCATAACATATGCGCCAGATGAGCATACCGCGCCGTCGAACTCCACCTTTTCGAGAAGCCACGGATATATCTGCGAACGCTGTCTGCCAGTGCAGACGAATAGCTTATGTCCGTTTGATTTTGCGGTTTCCAGTGCCTTGAGCGCTGAGTCGGCGAGCTTGCCCTGAAAATCGACAAGCGTTCCGTCTATATCAAGAAAAATATATTTGCAGTCCATGCATTTCCTCCGAAAGCGTTTTCATTATGATAGCGCAACCCGCGCTTTTTGTCCATTGCCGATTGAAAAAGCGGACGCTGTTATAGTATAATATTTAAAACAGGGAAATAATGGACGGTGAAAACATGACCGATATTGAAAGAGCGAAGCAGATTTTGATAAGCGAGGGCTGCACCTGCGTAATCTGCAAGGGCGACAACATACATATAAGCCAAAAGCGCGGAGTTGCGCCGCTCATGGAGCTTCTTGACGGCGGCGCGTATATTCGCGGATATTCCGCCGCAGACAAGGCGGTCGGCAAGGCGGCGGCGATGCTGTTCGTATTGCTCGGCGTCGGCGAAATATACGCCGCGATTATGAGCCGGAGCGCTAAAAAGATTCTTGACGGGCACGGGATAAAATATTCCTGCGGCGAAGAGGTCGAATATATAATAAACCGCAAAAAAGACGGCATGTGCCCGATGGAAAAGGCAGTTATGGACATTGACGACCCCGCCGAGGCTCCGACAAAAATAAAAGAAACTATCGAAAAAATGAGAAATGGAGGCTAACATGAAGCTTCATTACATGGGCAAATTCAACCTCGACCCGGACAGCCTGCCGCAGGCGGAGCACAAGCCCGGCGCAGTGGAATTCAAAGAGGCGGACAGCATGAAAAAATTGTCCGTTATCGCGAACACCGTCGCCTGCATAATACTCGTCATTCTCGGCGCGGCGGCGTTCTTCAGAATTGTTCCCGTTGCAGAACCAAAATCCGCGACAATCACCTGGTTTGCGGCGCTCCTCGGCTCTATAGTGATAATCTTCCCGCACGAACTGCTCCACGCCCTCTGCTTCAAAAAAGATGTGTATCTTTACACAAATCTCAAGCAGGGCATGCTATTTGTTATCGGCACGGAGACGATGAGCAAGGGCAGGTTCATATTCATGTCGATGCTCCCGAACATAATTTTCGGCATTGTCCCCTATGTTATCGGCATGATTTTCCCGCGTCTTATATTCCTGACCATGTTCGGCATGATCTGCACAAGCATGGGCGCGGGCGACTACTACAATGTTTTCAACGCCATACGGCAAGTGCCGAAGAACGGAAGAGTCTATATGTCCGGCATGCGGTCGTATTGGTATGTGGAAGAATAAGTGAAAACTCGATAAACAGTTAACCGAGCAGTAGATTTTCACCGCTCGGTTTTTTACTATGCATATGCGGACATTTAATCAAGGGATTCCAAAATTTTTTCAATGGCCTCCGCATTGATTTTCTTTCTGTCTCCTTTTACGGCAACAGTCATATTGCATCTTCTGAAAATATACTTTGCGGCGTCGATTATCTGCTCCTTAGTTACTCTGAACCTGCCGTAAAATTCATCCGAATAATCTATCGGCTGCGTTTTTAATATATGGTTGTAGTAAGCCATATTCCAATTCAAATTATCCGGATTATCCAAATCCAGTTCCCAATTAAACATCTCATAATTAAGATTCGCTTCAAAGTTAAACCGACCGTCTTTTGCCGCATTTAACAACTCGACAACCGTTTTGAAAACGTCCTCAATCTTATTTCTGTCAACTTCAAAGCTGAAGTTAATATTGCCTACATTGTCATATTGCTCAAAAGTGCTGTCGTATGAATAAATAATAGGATTGTCCTCGGACAGATAATTATACACCAGCGCTTTATCGCCATTGAACAGCAATGCATAAAGTAAATCATAGACTCCGCCCGGATATTTTGAACAATCAACATCAAATCCTATCTGAATATAGTGCCAATAATTATTTTTGATCCAAATTTTCTTTTCCCTATGAAAGAACTCGTTATTAACAGTAACTGTATTCGTAAAGCCAGGATTGCTTTGAGAAATATCAAGCTCACTGATTTTTTTATTCAGGGCGTCGAGATTCTTATCAGAGATATTGCCGGTCGCATATACAAAACAATTACCGGCAGAAAGCACCTTTTGTCTGAACTCGTTTATCCTCTTTACAGAAACACGGTCAATTGTTTTGCAATAGCCTAATACGGTTCTTTTAGCCTCACTGTTTCTCCAAACTATACCGTCAAAATAAAAATCAAGTGAGTTCCGTTCATCTTTCTCCCTGATTTCGGCTTTGATCCGTCCTTTCTCATTATTGAAATCATGCGAGGTCAGCTTGATTTCATCAAACAAACTGCATAAAATTTCCACGGCAAAATCAAATTCATGCCTTGGACCATCTATAGTAAAACGTACAAACTCTTTATAAGTACAGCCTCTTAAGCTCAAGCCGTGTGTAGCAATAAGTTCATAAAAATTTTCGTATTTATCTTTAAGATTTCTAAATACAACATGCTCGAAAATATGACTGATACCGTTATTAGACGAGTCCTCAAAAATGCTGCCGGCTCTCACATATAATGATAGGCAGAAGCTTCTGAGATTCGGATTTGTCAAAGAATATATAGAAATACCGTTGACCGAAACCGAGCGTTCGTTCATACATAATCACCTCTTTATATAATGATTATATACTATTAGCTTTAAATTCGCAATATAGTAATTGGGTTGAGCCAGCCATTGTCTGGTTGCGTATACAGCTGATGGTGTTTGAGCGGCTTATGTATCGCTAAGCCGTTTTGGACTCGAACCAACGACGCATACGGTCAGAAACATAGTCGCCTTGCTCGCTTGGGGCGCTTCGCAATGCTCGTTGTTTCTTCCTGCTCAGAGCACCGCTTCATCTGCCGCAGGCAGCGCGGTGCTCCGAGCCAGTTAACAACCGTGCGGCTGTGTGGCAGAGTCACTGGTTGGGGTCAGTAGGTAAAGTAAAACAGAGCAGAAAGATTCTAGTCTTACTGCTCTGTTAGTTAAATAAAATTCACTTAGTACAATGATTTTTAAACAAATGAAGTGTTTGCTCCGCAAACATGAAGCGACAACTTCGTTGTAATGAAGTGCTCGCTATGCTCGCACGAAGTAAAGCGCGCTTTGATTTTCATGCGGTTTTACCGCACTTCATTAGCGTAGCGACTTCATTTTTAATGCACCGAAGGTGCGCTTAATTGAAAAAGCACTTGCATTTGCTTTTGGGACAAGGAGAGAGGAGCTTGGTCTCGCCTGCCGGCTCGGTCGGTGCTTCTGCACCCCTTGACACGCTCCGCGTCCAATATTCAAAGCGTTTAATCTTAACAAAAAGTGAAATCGTTCGCTTTGCTCACGGTGAAATAATTTGCTCTGCAAATTGTGATATTTGCCGCTTCGCATCAAGTGAAATGAAATAAATCCCTCACCGCCGCAGCGATTTCGCACGCCGTAGGCGTATTTCACGCCCGCAGGGCATTTCACAAATCCCGAAAGGGATTTATTTCGTTGAAAAAAGCACTTGCAAATGCAAGTGCTTTTTTCCTGGCTCCCCCTGTTGGACTCGAACCAACGACCCTGCGGTTAACAGCCGCATGCTCTACCGACTGAGCTAAGGAGGAATGTTACTACCGCCCAGTATTAGTGGGCGGTAATTTATGTCGGCGTCGACTTATCTTCCCGGGAGGCTGCCCTCCGAGTATTGTCAGCACGAGTGAGCTTAACTACCGTGTTCGGAATGGGAACGGGTGGACCCTCATCGTTATAGGCACCGACTCTATCTTTAACGCTTTTAACGTTAAATCCATATATATTCTACATCGCTTTCGCGCTGTTTTCTTTGGTGACCCGTACGGGATTCGAACCCATGTTGCCGGCGTGAGAGGCCGGAGTCTTAGGCCACTTGACCAACGGGCCGTATGGTACACCTTCAGGGACTCGAACCCTGGACACCCTGATTAAGAGTCAGGTGCTCTACCAGCTGA